>JAEEGK010016216.1_pt1 | contig 16411 bp, 9 predicted proteins | sample 8958771 | NCBI WGS metagenome assembly JAEEGK01 (sample SAMN16246547, study PRJNA631951) | gut metagenome | biome: gut microbiome; feature: rumen; material: SC-attached | host: Bos | place: Iran: Karaj | collected 2018-10 | reverse complement strand
TTTGCATCGGCAGGTTCGAACTGATTGCCACCGACAGTACATACAGTTTCATCGTGCTCGACAATGAGACCGGCCGCCTCTTCCGCGCCGTCTGGAACAGCACCCCTAGCAAATGCTCATTCATCGAACTCTTATAATCATGAACCAGACCCTGGTAGCCCTGACTGCCCTTCTTTCCGGAGATACGGATGACCCTGAGATAAAGAAGAAGCAGGCCCGTGCCTACAAGGAACTGGCCTTCTACACCCTCGACCCGGAAAAGAAAGCTGAATACCTCTCCAAATAATCCCGCAACAACTTGGGCATGACCACATAAAAGCCGGCCCGGGAAAACCAGCTCTTATCGCAAGATTACGCAAATTGTGAGTAGTTATACGCAAATTTATCACTAAATCGATTTTTGAATATATATCTTTACAGCGCTAAACAACGACACTCTATTTTTTTTACCTAAAACGTAAATCGTTTTACGAATAAAGCGCATACGCGATATGAGACTGGGAATAGACATTGGTGGAACTAACATAAGTTTAGGACTGGTAGATAACGGGCAGGTAATCCGCTCCATTTCCGTGCCGTCCTTCCACAAGGACGACACGATGGAGCAGACCCTGGAGTATCTTTCCTCGAAAATAAAGAAACTGATTACACCCGAGACCGATATGATCGGAATCGGCGTGCCGTCCGTGGTGGATATAAATAAAGGTATCGTATATGAGACCCAGAATATTCCGTCCTGGAAGGAGGTCCATCTGAAAGAGTACCTTGAGGGGATTTTCGGCGTGCGCGTAGCCGTCAACAACGACGCAAACTGCTACGCGATGGGCGTGTACGGGACATTTTCCGCAGATTCGAAGCCGGGCGACCTGGTGGTGATCACCCTCGGCACCGGCGTGGGCCTGGGCATCGTCCATGAGGGCAGGCTCTTCTGCGGAGCCAACTGCGGGGCCGGCGAACTCTGCTCCCTCCCGTACATGGACTCGATCCTCGAAGACTACTGCAGCAAGAAATATTTCACGGCCGCCGGCTGGGACAGCATCGCCGCAGCCCAGGCTGCCATCGAGAAGGACCCGGAGGCCCTGCGTCTTTTCGAGGAGTTCGGAAAGCACATGGGAGCCCTGCTCACTGCAGTGATGCTGGCCTATGACCCTAGCCACATAGTGCTCTCGGGCGGCATCGCCCACAATTATCCGTTCTTCCGCGAGTCGATGGTACGGCACATCAGGGAAGAATATCCATACACGAATTCTTTCGAGAAACTCGTGATAGGTACATGCACGGATGACAATATCCCTGTGCTTGGAGCCGCTTTGATCTGACAATACTATTCCGCATAGATTAACAACACTAATACAATACTTGACAATGAAACAGATCTGGATTAACATTCTAGCCGCTTTCCTGCTGCTGCCTTCTTTCTGCGCAGCATCGTGCTCGAAGCCGGACAACGCGTTTGAGATTCCGGTTCCTCCTGTAAGCACCGGCACGGGCTCGGATACAGGCGCCGGCAGCGGCCCGGACGGCGGCGAAGGCGCTGGCGAGGGTACCGGCGAAGGCACAGGTACCGGCACCCAGGAAGGAGACGGGCCCCACTGTACTGACATCGGCCAGACTCCGATAGTTCTTTCTTATTACACGGAGTACGGCGAGACTCTCCCTGATGTGACCAAGCTTACCCACATCAACTACGCCCACGGCCGCTTCAAGAATCCTTCGACCGGCGACGGCGGCATCGTGATCGCCAATCCTGAGAAGCTCGAGGCCATCGTGGCCCTGAAGAGCGTCAATCCAAATCTGAAGGTCATGCTGATGATCGGCGGCTGGGGAGGCCATGCCGACGGATTCTCCATGATGGCCCGCAGCGAGGCCAAGCGCACCGCATTCTGCCAGGCCGTAAAGGCCCATATCGACAACTACAAGCTCGACGGAGTCGACATCGACTGGGAATACCCGACCCAGAGCGCCGACAACGAGACCGGCTGCGACCCTTCGGACACCGAGAATTTCAACCTCGTGCTCAAGGAACTCCGCGAGACCATCGGCACCGGCAAGATCATCTCTTTCGCCTCTTCTGCCAGCGCCAGGTATGTCGACTGGAAGACTGCGATGAAGTATCTCGACTATGTCAATGTAATGACTTACGACATGGGTGCGGCGCCGGACGGCCACAATTCTCCGCTGTACCGTTCTGCGAAGTTTGACCAGCGCAGCTGCGACGACAGCATCGAGCTCCATCTCAAGGCAGGCGTCCCTCTGGAGCGCCAGGTGATGGGCGTGCCGTTCTACGGCAAGGCCGAGAAGCACCCGGCCAACAAGATTTTCGAGTACTCAGTCAAGTATTATGAGATCCCTGACATACTCGAAAAGGGCATATACAGGGGACAGGGAGTCAAGACCGAGGTGACCCGCATCTGGGATGACGTGGCCAAGGTTCCTTATCTCTGCGACCCTCTCGGAAAGAACATCCTTTCTTATGACGACCCTCAGTCTGTCGGCGAGAAGGGCAAGTATGTGCTGGCCAAGGGCATCCTCGGCGCGATGTTCTGGGAGTACAGGTATGATTCCAAGGACCATGCGCTGCTCAATGCCCTGGTAGGTGCGATCTATGGAAAAGAGACTGTTATAGAATAAACTATATCTAATCAGAAACACTATCATTTAATTTAAAGCTTTTAACCAATGATTCAGAAAGTAGTCCATTTCTCAAGACTGGCTGCTGTGCTGTGTCTCTTCTTAGGTCTCTGGGCTCAGGTTTCCTTTGCCCAGAGCAGAGGTATTACCGTCAAGGGTAGTATCATGGATGCAGACGGCCTGCCGGTGATCGGTGCAGGAGTTGTCCTCAAGGGGACCTCCACCGGTGTGGCTGCCGCTGCGGACGGATCGTTCTCGATCAACGTTCCCGGAGAGTCTTCTGTCCTGGAAATTTCCGCCCTGGGTTATGTTACCCAGACAGTGACAGTGGGCAAGCAGCGTTCATTCACCATCGTCCTCAGGGATGACTCAGAGTCTCTTGAGGCTACGGTCGTGGTTGCATACGGCACACAGACAAGGGCGACCGTGACCGGAGCCCTTACGACCATCGACTCGAAGGCCCTCGTCAAGGCCCCTGTGGCTGACGTGGCCAATGTGCTCGCCGGCCAGATGCCTGGTATCGCCACCGTCCAGTACAGTGGTCAGCCTGGCGAAGATTACGCAGAGATATTCATCCGTGGAGTCAGCACGCTCTCATCTAGTGGCTCGACCCCTCTCATCCTCGTGGATGGCGTAGAGCGTCCTCTCAACACTGTCGATCCTAACGAAATCGAGAGCCTGTCCATCCTGAAGGATGCCGCTTCTACCGCTGTGTTCGGTGTGCGCGGCGCCAACGGCGTCATCATCGTGACTACAAGACGTGGCGAGGCTGGAAAGCCGAAGATTTCCGTGTCTTCGATTACGGGTCTCCAGGTGCCGATGTCCTACATCACCCAGTGCTCCAGCTATGATTTCGCACGTTACTACAACGTATATCAGCAGAATGACGGAAAGACTGATCCGAGCCTCTATTTCTCTCGCGAGGCCATCGAGGCCTACCGCACCGGCTCCGACCCTGTGATGTTCCCGAACACCCAGTGGCATGAGCTGATGTTCCGCAAGGCCTTCCTCCAGACCAAGAACAACGTCAACATCTCCGGCGGTTCCGACAAGGTCCGCTATTTCGTGTCTCTCGGCTACATGTACCAGAACGGTCTGATGAAGCAGATCCCGACCATGAGCTACGACAACAACTTCTCGTACAACAGGTATAACTATCGCGCCAACCTCGACTTCAAGCTTACCGAGACTACGGACATGAAGTTCGACATCTCCGGCGTGATCGGCAACACGAGGACTCCTATCTACGGAGCGGACAACATCTGGATGCGCTCCATGCTCTGGTCCCATCCGACCGCTTCTCCTGGCATCTGCAACGGAATGCCTATCACGGTAGTGGACACCAATGCCCTTCCTGACGGTCTTACCAAGTGGAACGGCTGGGAGTACTACTACTGGACCGGCTACGAGAACAAGTACAAGACTACCCTCGGCATGGACGTCACTCTCAACCAGAGGCTTGATTTCATCACCCAGGGTCTCAGCGCCAGCGTAAAGGGCAGCTATGATACCGTGATGGAAGTGGAGAAGAAGCGCAAAGGAAGCGGAGGATATAAGCAGACCGTACGCTATGCCTCATGGGCGGACGACTCCGGCCTTGACATGTCCGACCCTGCTTTCGACCGTACTTATGTATATGAAATCTCCGGCAGCGAGCCTACCCTCAGCTATGACGAAGATACTGATGATGACAAGAAATGGTATCTCGAGGCCAGGCTCAACTACAACAGGAAGTTTGCAGGCAAGCATGCAGTGACAGGACTCCTTCTGTTCAACCAGTCTCGCGACTATTATCCGAAAAAATACTCATGGCTTCCTCGCGGCTATGTTGGCTGGGTAGGCCGTGCGACTTACGGATATGATGACAAGTACCTCGTGGATGTCAGCGCCGGCTACAACGGCAGCGAGAACTTCGCGCCTGGCAAGACCCGCTACGGTCTCTTCCCTTCAATGTCCCTCGGCTGGGTCATCTCCAAGGAGAAATTCATGAAGAAACTTACCTGGGTGGACTTCCTCAAGATCCGCGCTTCCGTCGGAAAGGTCGGCAGCGACAAGGGTACCGACAATGCCCGTTTCATGTATATGGAAGGTGTCTGGGACCAGGATCTTGGCATGAAAGACTACGACAAGGGTCAGTATTTCTTTGGTGTCGATGGCTCCGGCGGCGTCCCAAGGTACATGATGGGCACCCCTGGAAACCATGGAGTCACCTGGGAGACCGCTCTCAAGTACAACGTCGGTATCGACGCGGATCTCTTCCACGACCGTCTCCACTTCTCCGGCGACCTCTTCAAGGAGCATCGTACCGGAATCCTCATTACCCCGAACACCCCTCCGTCTATCATAGCGACTTCGCTTCCTGACAGCAACCTGGGTATCGTGGATAACCATGGTTATGAGGTCGAGCTCGGATGGAAAGACCATATCGGCAACTTCACCTACGACATCAGCGGCAACGTAACCTTCGCTCGCAACAAGATCATCTTCATGGATGAGGTTGAGCCGGAATATGCATATCAGGCACAGACTGGCGGTTCTACTCATCGCCACCTCCTCTATCAGTTCGATCGCCTCTACCAGAGAAGCGACTTCTATACCGATGCCAACGGAGTGCAGCGCCTGAATCCTGACCTTCCTCAGCCTACCACCACCGTTTATCCTGGTGACTGTATGTACAAGGACCTCAACGGGGATAACGTAATCGACGGAAGGGATGCCAAGATGGACGGTTATCCGGACAGGCCTGAATATGTGTTCGGTTCCAACTGGAAATTCGGATGGAAGGGCTTCAACCTTACCCTCAACTGGATTGCCGCCACGAACGTGAGCCGTGTATGGAACGACGACTACCGTATTCCGTTCACCAACTCCGGTCACCGTGGCCTTCTCAGCTACTTCGCTGAAAACTCATGGATTCCGAACGACAACGGTTGGGCTCCGGGCCGCGAGGATGGTACCCTTCCTCGTTTCACCAAGACCAACTATCCTTGGAACTCCATGGATTCAACCCTCTGGACGGTGGATTCTTCTTACCTCCGACTCAAGAGCGCAAGCTTCGGCTATACCTTCTCCCAGAACAAGCTTCTCAAGAAGGTGGGCATCAGCTCCCTCGGCCTTATGTTCACTGGCTACAACCTCCTGACATTCTCCAGGATGACTCTCCAGGACCCTGAGGCTAAGGCAGACGACTCAAAGGGTGAGTACCCTCTCGTAAAGACTTACAACCTCGCTCTTAACATCACATTCTAAATCAGGTAAGCCATGAAAAAATTTGTAAAAATATTTTCAATAGCCCTTCTGGGTGCGGGCATGATTGCCTGCGAAAGCCTTGAGCTGGGAGATGCCGGCTTGAGCAAGGCTCCTGAGACATCCGGAGCGACCCTGGATACCTTGTTCGCTACTCTCAAGGACTCCGACAAGGTATTGGCCGAGGCATATTTCTACCTGCCTTACGGCCTGGTTTCAAAATTCGATTCCAAGATGGGAGGCGATTTCCTCGAGGCTATCACCGACCATTTCATAAGCAACAAGCATTCCGACGACGACGGTCCGAACAACCTCTATTACACGGGTGCCCTCAATGCCAACATGACTACCGGCACGGGCGGCGAGACCTATCGTTTCGGAAGCGAGAAAGACTATAGTGTCATCCGCTACGCATGGCTCTATCTTGAGAATGCCGACCGCATCCCGAATGCCGATCCGGCCCAGCTCGCCCGCAAGAAGGCTGAGGCAAAGGTCTGCATGGCCATCGCCTATGCCCACATGCTCCGCTATGTAGGAGGCGTTCCGATCCTCGACCATGCCGTACAGGCTGACGAGGAGATGAAGTATCCTCGCAACACTTTCGCCGAGACTGTGGACTATATCGTCAATCTTTGCGACGAGGCCGCCCCGGCCCTTCCGTGGTATGTCTCCGCAGAAGAAAGCGGACGTATGACCAGGGCTGCTGCTCTCGGACTCAAGCTCCGCATTCTCTGCTTCGCTGCCAGCCCTACTTTCAACTCTGACAAGCTCTGGCATCCGCAGGCAGACGAATATACATGCTACACTAACTACGACAAGAAGCGCTGGGAGCGTGCCAAGGCTGCCGCTGACGAGTTCATGACCCAGCAGATGTCCAACGGTTACTATGCCCTCGTGCAGGCGACTCCGGACGCAAACGGCGAGATTACTCCTCGCGCTTATCGTCTGGCTTACCGCAAGGGTTATTTCGAGCGCGGATCTTCAGAGGTGATAATCTCTATCCGCAAGTCCAACAATACCGACTACCACGACAAGCACATCGACGTGCAGGACGACTATGGTTGCGGCGCGACCCTCAACTGGGTCAACAAGTTCCCATGGGCTGACGGTACTCCTTTCCCTGAGGACTTCGACTGGTCCCACAAGGCCAACTGGACCAACTATCCGTTCTTCAAGCCGGATCCTACCGGAGCCATCAAGATCCCGGGAATCGAGACTCGCGACCCTCGTCTCTACGAGAATATCTGCGTGCCTGGCGACGTATGGCGTGACGGTACCGTGGGCAGGGCCTACGACAACCATGCAAACCATCAGGACGGTTGCCCTGGCTTCCTAATGATGAAGTATGTGCTCCAGCAGAAATCCGATAGGAACATGCCTCCTCACTGGTGCATGATGCGTTTCGCAGAGGTGCTCATGAATGCTGCCGAGGCTTACAACGAGGCTGACGGCGGTCCGTCCGTGAAGGCCTATGCATGGGTCAATGCCGTCCGCGAGCGTGTCGGCCTCCCTGGCCTCAAGGAAGGAATGTCCCAGGATGAATTCAGGAAGGCTCTCCTTCTGGAGCGTGAGCTTGAGTTCGGCTTCGAGGAATTCCGCTGGTTCGACATGGTGCGCTATGGGCTTACCGAGGCGTTCACGACTCCTCTGAAGGGCCTGACCTCCATCGGTGACAAGCAGAGAGAGGCTACCGTATTTGACTTCGAGGTCAAGGACGCCTATCCTCCACGCGTATGGTACACTACATGGGACACCAAGTGGTATCTCGCCCCTATCCCTGCAAAGGAAATCAACAAGGGTTACGGCATGACCCAGAATCCTGGTTGGTAAACGACTAAATGTAACCGAAGATGAAAAGATTATATACATATATTGTTTTGCCTCTTCTGCTCGCCGGTTCTTCGGCTGCAGCCCAGGAGTTGTCAGTGCTTGACCAGATCTCGCTCGGCAATCCTTTCGAGCTGCAGGCCAATGTCAACCAGACGGCTGGCTCGGACATCTTTGATAAGAGCTATGAGACAGATATTTCGAATGCCTTGTATGGCCAGTTCTCCGGACTGCTTGTCAAGACTGGCTCAAGCACATATACCTCCAACCAGGCTAAGCTGAAGCTTGCCCTGCGCCTGCATGGCCACAGCCCGATCATCCTGGTGGACGGTTTCCCTCGCAGCGTCGATGACCTTACCGGCATCGAGATCGAGTCCGTGACCGTGCTCAAGGATGCAGCCGCTGCGGCTCTGTATGGAGTCAAGGGTGGCGACGGCGTCGTCATGATCACGACAAAGAGGGGCCAGTCCGGCGCCCTCAAGGTGACTGCCAGCTATCAGTATGGCTTCCAGCAGATGTTCCGCGCTCCGGAGTTTGCCGACGGCTATACTTATGGTTTCATGCTGAATGAGGCCCGTTCTCTGGACGGCCTTCCTGCAAAGTACAGCGATGCCGAGCTCAGGGCTCTCTATGACGGTACGAATCCATACGCCTATCCAAGCGTGGACTGGTGGAACGAGATCTACCGCAACCATGGCGATGTCCATCACGCTGAGCTGACCTTCACCGGAGGTAACAGGAATTTCCGTTATTTCTCCGCAATCGACTACTACAAGGAGGATTTCCTCTACAGGAATACAAAGGCCGACGACAGGTACAATTCCAAGCATTATGACAACCGACTCAACATCAGGGCTAACGTGGATGTCAACCTGACTCCTACCACTGGCATGAAGTTCGGTGTCGTCGCCCGTCTCTCCGAGTTCAACAAGGGAAACTATGAAGACAGGCTTGAGGAGGTTCTTTACAAGCTTCCTTCCGCCGCTTTCCCGGTCAGACAGGCTGACGGCGTATATGGAGGCTCTTCCATCTATGGCAACGTCAACCCTGTCGCCATGATGGAGGCTACCGGCCAGAAGCTCTATTCCCAGACCAAGGTGCTTGCCGATGCCAACATCAGGCAGGATCTCGGAATGGTAGTCCCTGGAATGTGGGCTGACGCCAGCGTGGCATTCGATTATGTCGGCCGTCTTTCAGAGGACGCTACGAGGACTTACCGCTATTCGGAAATAACCAATCCTGCCGCAGCCCTTGCCAATCCTTCCGCCGCCGAGCAGGCATACTACGGAGTGGATTCCAAGATATTGGATTTCGACCATTGGTTCAGCAGTCTCCAGATGAAGTTCGAGGTGCAGGGCCGTCTTAACTGGATGCGCAGTTTTGACAAGCATAATGTCTCCGCACATGCTGCCTATCGCCAGCGCTCATGGGTCTACAGCGGCCAGAACAATTCTTCGAAGACTCAGGAAATCCTTGGCTCCGTAAGCTACAACTGGAACGAGCGCATCTTCGCCGATGCAGTGCTCAACTATTCCGGTTCCGCATACTTGCCTGAGGGCCACAGGTTCAACCTTTATCCGGCCATCAGCGTTGCCGGCGTGATCCTCACCGGCGAGCCTTACCTCAAGGCTTATGCTTCTGCAGGTATCTCCGGTTCTGACGGCGACTTGAAGCATGAGCTCTGGTTCCAGAATTACTCAAGCGGAAACGACTATTATTTCGGTCCTAACGGCGGCAGCGGCTACAGCGGCCGTACCGAAGGAGACCTTGCCGCCCTGACCCTTTCTCCTGAACGTTCTTCAAAGGTTACCCTCGGCTCCGAGGCCAAGTTCTTCGGAAAGCGTCTCGAGGTCACCGCAGAGGCATTCTACGAGAAGCGTGACCGCGTCCTTATCAGTCCGGAAAACATTTCTGACGTGATAGGTGTCGGTATCAGCAAGCAGAGTCTCGGAGAGCAGAATTACAGGGGTGCGGACCTTTCCATCGCATGGAACGACAAGGTCGGCGAAGTTGAATATGGCGCATACGCCAACGGCGGATGGCTCTATTCGAAGGTCGTAAACGACGGACAGGCTTTCCAGCTTTATGACTACCTCTACCACAAGGGCAATCCTGTAGGCCAGAACTATGGCCTTGAGGTCCTCGGATTCTTCCGTGACCAGGCCGAGATCGACGCCAGCCCGAAACAGACATTCGGCGACGTGCGTCCTGGCGACATCAAGTATCGCGACGTCAACGAGGACGGCGTGGTCGATGATCAGGACAAGGTCAAGATGTTCCACTCATCTACCCCTATGATGCAGTTCGGCTTCGGCCTGCATGCATCCTGGAAGGGATTCACGGTGTATGCCGATTTCCAGGGCATGAGCGGTGTTACCGTCGACCTGAGCGAATCGCCTCTCTATACCCCGCTTAAGGACAACGGAACAATCTCCAAGACTTTCCTCAACCGCGAGGTGACTTGGGCTCCGGGACGCGAGGACAAGGCTACCATGCCTCGCCTTACTTCCCTGAGCGACAACTCCAACAACTACAAGACCAACTCCCTGTGGCTTCGTGACGGATCGTTCCTCAAGCTCCGCAACGTCGGAATCTCTTACAAGATCCCGAGAAAGGCGCTGAACATCTGTGATGCGACCATTTCCCTTGCCGGAACCAATCTCTTCAGCCTGGACAACATCGGTTTTGCCGATCCGGAGCAGATGGGTGCATACTATCCTTCTACCAGGACATTCTGGGCCGGAGTAAAGTTCAACTTCTAAAATGGGAAACGATATGAAAAAGATACTCTATATCATTCCGGCCCTGCTTCTTGCAGTAAGCTGCAACTTCCTCGACTTCGACGAGTCTTCAAGCCGCTACTCGAGGGAAGACATGTACAAGACATACAGCAACGTCCAGAAGATGCTTACCAACGTCTATGGCTATATGCCTAACCGTGGTTTCAGCGATTTCAAGCGTGAGGCTGGATGCGACGATTTCGAATATCCTGACCTTGATGCAAGCGTACAGCGCTTCACCAACGGCAACTGGACTCCTATCTCCACGGTGGACGAGAAATGGGAGGACCTCTACAAGGCCATCCGTTCCGCCAACGAGTTCCTCGAGTCCATCGAGACAGTGGATCTCTCTATGTTCCACTATGACGGCAAGTATGAGCGCTGGATGGAACATCTCAAGTATTATCCGTTCGAGGCCAGGGTGCTCCGCGCCTACTACTTCTTCGAGCTGGCCCGCCGCTATGGGGACATTCCTATGCCTCTCAAGATGCTTTCTGCAGAGGAGGCCAACTCTATCGAGAAGACTCCTTTCGACGAGGTCATCGACTTCATCGTAAGCGAGTGCACCGAGAGCGCCGCCAATCTGCCTGACACTTATGTGGGCATGCTCGACGACGAATTCGGCCGTGTGACCAGGGGCTTCGCCCTCGCTGTCAAGGCCAAGGCTCTCCTCTATGCGGCTTCCCCTCTGCACAATCCTTCGGGAGACCGCGGCAAGTGGGAGAAGGCCGCCCTCGCAGCCAAGGAGATCATCGACCTCGATGTCTATAGCCTAGACCCTGCCGAGAAGGCCAACAACTATGCTTCTGCCGAGAACATCATGGTCATCATGAGGCCTGAGAGCAGCAGCTTCGAGGAGGACAACTTCCCGCTGAGGTTTACGGAGGGCGCCCGTACCGACATGGACGGATACTATCCTACCCAGAATCTCGTGGACGCGTTCCAGACTGCCGGAGGCTATGACATCACTCTCGCTGAAGACGGCTGGCATACCGACGACCCTGCGTTCGACGTGACCAGGCCTTATGAGGGCCGCGACCCTCGTTTCGCCCGCACCGTCCTCGCAAACGGAATGGCTTTCAAGGGCGCAACCATCGAGACTTTCGTGGGCGGCCGCGACTATTCTCCGACCAGGCTCGACCTCGGTACCCCGACCGGATATTACCTCCGTCGCTATATCCAGGAGTCGACCAGCTTCGTGAAGGAGAATGAGATCAAGAACAAGCACCAGTGGGTCGTATACCGCTATGCTGAGGCTCTCCTTACTTATGCCGAGGCTGCCAACGAGTTCTTCCAGAGCCCTACTTCTACCGACGGCAACCTTACGATGAGCGCTCTCGAGGCCATCAATCTCGTCAGGGCCAACGCTTCGATGCCGGACGTGACTGCCGCTTCTTACTCTGATTTCCAGACTGCAGTACGCAGGGAGTGGAGAGTCGAGTTCGCTTTCGAGGACCATCGTTTCTGGGATGTGCGCCGCTGGAAGATCGGCCAGAGCACCCAGGGCCGGGTGGACGGCGTCAAGATCGTCAAGGATGGCGACGACCTTTCATATTCCCGCATCCTTGTGCGCAACCGCGTATGGGACGAGAAGATGAACCTGTATCCTATCCCTCAGTCTGAGCTTTTCTGCAATACGAACCTTAATCCACAGAATACCGGATGGTAGTCTGGACTACAGAATAAAATGATTTGTCTTATGAAAAAAATATCTTGCATATTCTGCGCTGCTGCGGTCCTGCTTTCCGGACTCTGCGGATGCGGGAAATCGGAAAAGGAGGACATCAAGACAGTGGATCTCCGCTACCGTGTCGCTGACAGCTATGACCTGCCGGCCAGCGGTGCCCAGTCTTTCACTATCATGGTGACTTCTACCGAGCCATGGGTCATCAAGAGCGCCCATCCTGACTGGTGCATCATCGACATCGAGGAGGGAGAGGCATCCGATCCGGAGGCTGTGCGCACGGGTAAGGCCACTCCTGTGACCGCCCGGGTGCAGTACTACGACAATACCGGTCTTGACGACCGCGACGATACAATCGAGATCTCCAGCGACTACTGGGTGGGCAAGACTGTCAAGGTCCACCAGAAGGGCATCGCTTTCCTGACCGTTCCGGAAGAGGATCTGGAGCAGGACGTTGTCAAGGCTGGAGGCGACTATGTCATCCATGTGGAGTCCAACCAGGACTGGAGCGTCAAGGTGACCTCCGGCGACTGGATCTCCGTCAAGGAGGGCGCTGCCGGCCATGGAGTCGGTACCGCTACAGTGACTGCCGTCGAGAATACTTCGGAGCTCCGCTATGCCGAGGTGACTGTCTATGACCGTCACGAAGAGGCCGTGGCTACCGTCAAGTTTACCCAGGACGGCGTGCAGCTCGTTCCTGCGGCCAATGAGATCCGCGCAAGCTTCGACCAGCTTTCTGCAGAGGTCGCCGTAGAGGCCAATGCCGCATGGACCGTCGAGAAGGCTTCCGAGGCTGACGACTGGTTCACGATCGAAACTCCTGAAGGCGAGGGCAACGGCACCATCCGCATCTCCCTTACCAAGAACGAGGGCACTGCCATGCGCAAGGCTACCATCCTCCTCAAGAACAAAGTTGCCAACGAGGGCGACTACCAGGCTGAGAAGGAGATCGTGGTCAAGCAGGCCTTCGAGGTGACCCCTCAGAAGTTCATCCTTGACGACGCAGAGATGGAACACTGGACATCTGACTGGGCAAATACTCCTGCCTATACCGCAGGTGTCGGAACCCTGTTCACCGCAAAGGCCCGTCTGAACCGCACCATGAAGTTCGGTACATATACGTTCAACTGGAGCAATTTCTCCGGTATGGCCCGCGTGCGCCACTGGTTCTGCTTCTCCGACGGTACCGAGGTCAAGGCGGACATCCGTCCTGGCTCAGGCAAGGTAAGCTTTGACTTCAATGCTCCGTCATCCGGCTCAAGCGACAAGCCAAGCCTGTCATCATTCTACGATGTCGACTTCAGCAAGCCTGTCGCACTTACATGCAAGTTCGACCCGAGCGGCGCCGGATATTGCCATGTGACCTTCCTCGTCAATGGCGTCGAGGCCGGAAGCTTCGATACTTCCGAGAATCTCCTGCATACCGTCAAGTGGGGCTCCGACATCAACATGTACATCGGTGTCCAGGATGAGGGCAGCGAGGGCGCTTCCGCCGTGTGCGAATGGTATGAATACACAGTTCCTGTGAACTGGGATGAATAGTTGGACTTTAATATGAATCCGAATATGAAAAAGATATACAGATCAGTCCTCGTTTGCTGCTCCCTCCTGGCTCTTGCCGGCTGCTGGGACAAGGATCCTGACACGCCGGACGTTCCGGAGGAGACCGTAAAGGAGACCAGGACTCTTACTTTCGTGCTTCCGGATGCGATGAAGCAGGCCTGGGTCGCCGGTGACCAGATTGTGGTCCATGGCGAGTATGCCAAGGATCAGGTTGTCGTAACTCTTGATGCCGCTGACATCTCCGCCGACGGCAAGACGGCGACCAAGACCGTGGAAGGCCTTGTGCCGTACAAGAGGGAGGACTGCAGCAGCGAGCTGTATGCCTCATGGCCTGCAGCTGCTTCTGACAACCTCAGGCATTGCTTCTTCTACAGTAAGTTCTCCACCACCAACGCCCAGCTGATGGCTGCTTGCAACGATGGCGACACCTTCGCTTTCCAGAACATCTGCGGCGTGATTTCCCTCTCCGTCGAGGGTGACTACGAGGCTTACACCATCAATACTCCTAAGAAGGAGGCCCTCGGATACAGCTTCCTCCAGGTGAAGATCACCGACAGCGAGGCTAACTTCCGCCAGTATGTGGGCGAGCCTGTGCTCGACCTCCAGGGCGCTCTTTCCGACGGCAAGATCCAGGTCTTCCTCCCGGAGGGAGCCAGCATGGAGTCCGGCATGAACGTCAAGCTCATGAAGGATGGCGCCTATGTCAAGATTCTCCGCATCGACGAGCCTGTCTCAGTAGCCCGCGGCGAAGTGCTCGACCTCGGCGACGTCACTGCCAAGCTTGAAGACTACGAGGATCCGTTCTCGAGCGACATCATCGACCTCGACGCCAACGGCAATGCCAACTGCTACATCGTGACAGAGCCGGGCACATACAAGTTCAAGGCTGTGATGGGCAACAAGCCTAACCAGTTCTTCGGCGGCTCTTCCGATGCTGACGTGCTCTGGGAGACATGGAATGACGACAGCGAAGTCGAGGCCGGCAGCGTGGTGGTTTCAGCTACATATGCCGAGGACTTCATCATCGTCCACATGCCTGAGACCCTCCGTCCTGGAAACGCTGTCATCGCCCTCAGGGATGACGACGGCAAGATCCTCTGGAGCTGGCACATCTGGGTTCCTGCAGACCCGATCGTGACCACGAGCTACGGCGGCATCATGGGTGGCGACCTCATGGACAGGAACCTCGGCGCGCTCGTCGCAACCAAGGCTGACGAGGCCCAGATCGATCCGCTTTCATATGGTCTCGTATATCAGTGGGGCCGCAAGGATCCGTTCACCGCTGCCGGTACATACAATGGCAGCAAGCCTGCTACCTGGGCCGGCGCTCCTGATGTCGTCGCTCCGAGCGCGATCACTCTCGAGCAGTCCATCGCCGATCCTCGCCTGCTCGGCCATATCGACAATGGCGACTGGCTGGTTACGTCTGACGATGCGATGTGGAGCGATACCGAGAAGACGGTCTATGACCCATGTCCTCCGGGATACCGCGTCCCTGCGATGAACCCTGCAGTGCCGTTCTGGAACAACATTTCCAGCCAGACCGGATGGGCCATCAACCCTTCTTACGGCTGGCTGACCATAGGCGACCCTGCTGCCGTGTTCCCGATCGCAGGTTATCGTGACGACTATTCCGTAGGCGGTATGGCCAAGGTCGGCGTGCGTACCCTTTACTGGACGTCCAACGGCTCCGGCGCCAAGGCTACCGGCGACGACCTCCGTTCCGACAAGGGCACATACAAGCTGACGACCGCCCCTAAGGCCCGTCTCGGCTCCGTACGCTGCGTTGCCGAATAAACGACCTAGGATATGAAAAGAATTAATATGATACTGCTGATGCCGCTCGTGCTGTGTTTGCTCACAGCACAGAGCTGCTCGGCGGATAGTACCGGGATGTCAGTTCCGGCTCCGAATGAGAACCAGACTCCTGGAGAGGACCCTGGCAAGCCTTCTGACGAGGAAAAACCGGGCTCCAAGGAGGATTCTCTGGCTAAGTGGATAAACAACCCGGAGAGGCTCGCCCGAATCGGCCAGAGGCCTGTAATCGAGGTTTATTACACTGAATATACTTCGTCCAGGCTTTTCCCTTCCAGCGACGAGGCCCGCTGCTTCACCCATGTCAACGTGGGCCACGGCCGCTTTGTCAACAAGGATACGGGAGACGGCGGTATCTCCATCGCCGACCCGGACCTTCTCCGCCGCTGGGTGAACGTCAAGAAGAGCTATCCTGAGCTCAAGGTGAAGTTCATGATCGGTGGCTGGGGCAGGAATGCCGACGGCTTCTCCCAGATGGCACGTGACCCTCAGAAACGCAAGCTCTTCGTCGAGGAGTGCCTACGTATCGTCAGGGAGTACGGCGTGGACGGTTTCGACATCGACTGGGAGTATCCTACCCATGCCGCCAAGGACGGCGACCATCGCAACGGCGCCATTCCTGAGGACTGGCAGAACTTCGTGACCCTGTTCAAGGAGCTCCGCGAGGCCATGCCTGACAAGATACTGTCTTATGCGGCTTCCGACAGCGGAAAGTACACCGACAACTACGGCGTGCTTCCGTATGTCGACTACATCAACGTGATGACATATTCCGACGGCAATCCGCCTTATCATAACGCTTCGCTCTACCGCAGCGCCATCACCAAGTCCCGCAGCTGCGCGGAGGCCATCGACGACATCTTCC
>JAEEGK010016215.1_pt1 | contig 16411 bp, 8 predicted proteins | sample 8958771 | NCBI WGS metagenome assembly JAEEGK01 (sample SAMN16246547, study PRJNA631951) | gut metagenome | biome: gut microbiome; feature: rumen; material: SC-attached | host: Bos | place: Iran: Karaj | collected 2018-10 | reverse complement strand
TAAAAAAAATGAGATAACTGATATTATTAAAGAACAACTTAAGATAAATACAGATATTACTACTTATTATATATTATTATTTTATACTAATGAAAAATTTAATTTATATTTAATAAATATAATCACTATTTTTACTCAAAAATTAATTAAATTAATTCAAAAAAATAATAATTATTCCAAAGAAATTGAAAATTTTTATTTTCATTTACTTAGAAATTATCAAAATTTAATTATAATATTAATATTTATTGTGTACAAAAATAATAAAGATAAAAACTATAATCCAATTTTAGAAGAAATAATATTTTATAATTTACATGAAATTTTTATAAATAATGATGATGAAGATAAAAATAATAAAGATGAAATTAAAACAATATATAAATACTTTGAATTAAATATAATTAACTTATTATTAGCTTTATTATATAAAAATGAAAATGAAAAAAATCAAAAATTAATTTTATTTAAACCACTTTTGAAAATTTATTATGAATATGAAAAAAATAAAACTGATAGTGAATTTACATTTAAAAATTCAAATGAAGATTTAAATGGACCATATATATTTTATTCTTCTCAAAATTTAAGTTCATCAATGCTTTTACATAAAATCAAAAAAGAAATAAATTTATCATTTAATGAAGATGAAAAATTTAAAGATTTTTATAATGAAAAATATTTACAAGAAAATATAATTACATTATTTAATAAAGTGTCAAATATGATTAAACCTTCTACAAAAAATTTTTCTATTTATAAAAAGAAAATTAAAAAAAAATATTCAAAATTATTCGATTATAATTTTAATGAAAAAATAATATCAAATTATTCCAGAATAGAGCAAGATTATTATTTAAATTTATTGGATAATAATAAACATTATCGAAAATTAAAAAAAAGATTATTTTCATGGAATAATTCTTACAGTAACTTTGAAGATTTTTATATAAAAAGAGAAACAAAAATAAAATTAAAAAATAAATATTATTTAACTAATAATTTAACTCAACCTTTATTAACTCCAATAATTGATTTATTTTCTTATACACCAAATTTTATGCATATCAAACGTGATAAAAATTTTTTTTTAAATGAAGAATATTATACTATTCCAATTAAAAATTATTTAAATATAAATCCTTATTTTTGTCCTACTTATTTCATACATGGATATGATTGTTGTATTATTAAGTTATTATATCATATAAGAGGAAAATTAAAAATTGAAGATGATTATATTGAATTTTATTCTGTATCATTAAAAGAAGAAAAAGCTAGTTTATTAATTAATTATGAAATAGAAAAAAAATGTTGCTTAGGTTCTTTATTTAATAATAGTCATAAAGATACATTATATTATTTAAAAATTAGTTTTAATGATATTAAATATATTTTTAGTAGAAAATATTGTATATTAAATAATGGAATTGAAATTTTTACAAAAAACAATAAAAGTTATTATATTGTTTTCCAAGATAATAATCAATTAAAAGAATTTAATGAAAGAATTTTTTATTTAAAAAAAAAGAATTTAATATATCAAAAAAATTCTCAAATGAAATTTTATAATAAAGAATTAAAAACAACATTTCCAAAAAATTCAGAAGAAATAAAAAAATTATGGAATGAAAGAACAATATCAAATTTTGAATTTTTAATGTGGATAAATATATTTGGAAATAGATCATATAGAGATATTTATCAATATCCAATAATGCCATGGATAATAGAAGATTTAATAATAGAAAAAAAATTAGAAAATGAAATAGATTACATATCATATTTAGAATCAAATAAATCAAATATACATTTCTTAAGAGATTTATCAATTCCACTTGGAATGTTTGAAAATACTTTAAAAGGAAAAAAAAGAAAAGGACAATATATAATAAATTTCAAATCATCAATTGATGATTTAAACTCATCAAATTATGGTTTAAATATAACATGTAAAAATCCAAATTATAATTTTGAAAGATTAATTTCAAAAGATTATTCATCTATTAATTATATAGAAATACCACAATATAATATAGATTTTGAAAAATTACAATTAAACCAAAATATTCCTTTAAATGAAATTCCATATTATTTTGGAAGTCATTATTCAAATCCTGCATATGTTTCTCATTTCTTAACTAGAATTTATCCTTTTAGTTTTGCAGCTTTAGAAATTCAAGGATATAATTTTGATGCTCCAGATAGATTATTTATTAATATTTTTAAATGTTATAATAGTGTTATTACTGAGAAAAGTGATGTTAGAGAAATTTTACCTCAATTTTTTTATTTTCCTGAAATGTTTATTAATATTAATAATTTTAATTTTGGATATTTACAAAATGCTTTAGTAGATTCTGAGTCTACTAGTTCAATAGTTTTAGATTTTCAAGGAATTTTTGATCCTGAAGAAAGAAAGAAAATAAAAGTTCAAGTTCCTGATGTTTTATTACCTTATTGGTCTCAGAATAATCCTTATAAATTTATTTCTATTCATAGAGAAATTTTAGAAGAAAATTTTATTTATGTTAATCGTTGGGTTGATTTAATTTTTGGTGAGAAACAAAGAGGAGAAAAAGCACAAAAAATTGGTAATATATTTATGGCTTATTCATATGAAGATGTATTTATTAATAAAAAGTTCAATGAAGATGAAATGAAAATAAATATTAAATTAATTGATTATGGGATTTGTGCACATAAAATTTTTAATGAAAAAATTGAAGATAGGAAAATTGATAATAAAATAATTATTTATTTTAATAAAAATAGAAAAAAAGATGATATTTTAACTTTACCTTCTTATGTTAAAAGAGGAATGATTTATAATAAAAATAAGGATTTTTTAAATACAATAAATCCTGAAAAAAATAATGAAAATGTATTCAATATTGTTAAATCTTTATTTTTTAAATTTTATGTTGCCTATCATTTTGGAGAAAAAAATGAATATTTATTAGTAGGAGGATTTTTTAAAGAAGTTATTTTATTTTATAATTTACCTAATTTAAAAATGAAATTTATAGAAATTAAAAAATCAAATTCAATAATAAAATATAAAGATAATAGTTTAGTAACTTGTATTGAAGTAACCCAAAATAATACTTTAGCCTTTTTAGGAACTGAATTAGGAAATATAATAGTATATGATATAAATTTAAATCAAAATGATATTCATAAAATATTATCTTATAAAACAATAATTTGTCATCATACAAATAGAATAAATTATATAAATTCAAATTTAAACTTACAATTAATAATTGATTGTTCTGCTGATGGATTTATTAATTCATATACTATAAATAATTTTGAATTAGTAAATTCTGTTTTTATTTTCCCACATGAATTTTTTGTAGATTTTGTATTTTTATCATCTTTTCCATTAAATTGTTTTGTAATTTATTCTAAACAAAATCAAAATTTTAGAACTTATAGTTTAAATGGGAAATTAATTGTAAATGATGAAAATGAAATTATAAATAATATAAAAAATGATGATGAATATATTATTTTAAAAGATAATATTGAATATTTTTATGATAAAGAACAAAATAAGAATAATAAGGATGTTAATAAAAATATTTCACCTTATGTTTTTATTGATGGAGATTTAAAAGAATATTTAATTTATAATACAAAAACTGGATTGAAAATTAGGAAACTTCCATTTTTAGAAAAAATTGATATTGAACAAAGTAAGATTATAATTGAGTAGGATGATAATTTTTAAGTTTAATGAAATGCTTAAAATATTATTATTTTTAAATAATTTAAACTAAGGTTTTTAATTATTATTTAAAATATCCAAAATATAATATAAATATATTATTTATAAAAATAAATAATAATATTTTTTCAATGTATATTTTAACAATAAAAAATTTTATATTTATTTTCTGAGAAAATAATTAAATTCCAATAATTATTTCATGGGAAATACAATTGAAAGTTTTTGTAAATGTCCAAATAATGAAATATCAACATTAACAAAATTTGAAAAAGTAGATGATAAAGAATCATCAACAAGATCAAATTCTCGTGCAAAAAATAGGAGAAAAAACAATATAATAAATAAAGAAATAATAAAATGTAATTCAATAAAATCTTCTCACAATGAAAATAAAATAATAATAAATAGAATAAAAAAAAATTCAGCATCAAATAAAATAATAAAATTTTTTAGAGAAATAAAAACCAAAAAAGAGAATTTAAAACAATTATTAATAACAAAAAATTACTATAACATAAATATAGAATCACAAAATGAAAACAACAAAACTGAAAAAGATAAAAATCAAATTTTAAACAACAATAATATAAAAATAAAAAATAAAAGAAAACAAATAAAAATAATATCAGATTTTTTAAAAGAAAATTCTCCTTCAACATATTTAGGACCTAAAACAAAAGAAGGGAAAAAAACAGGTTTAGGTTTTCAAATTTTTTATACAAATAATAAAGATAATAATGATGCAAAAGATAATTTAATAAAAAGTGCAATTTTAATTTGTAAATATAAAAATAATTTCCCTTATGGAATTGGAAAAGCATTTTTTATAAAAAAATATCATTGTTATTATTTTGGAGAATTTAAAAATTTTTTTGCTGAAGGTTATGGAATTTATTATCATAATGAAAAATCATTTTATGAAGGTTATTGGAAAAATGATTCTCCTTATAAAATAGGAATTGAAAAATGGGATGATAATTCATTTTATGAAGGAGAATATTTTAATGGAAAAAAAAATGGTATTGGTATTTATAATTGGAATAATGGTTCTTATTATTATGGTGAATGGAAAAATAATTTAATTAATGGTTTTGGAATTTATCATTATTATTATCTTACTAAAGATAAAAATGATATTACTAATAATAATAATTTTTTTAAAAATGATTTTAATAATAAGAATCATAATAATAATGCTTTTAATTTAAATGATAGTTGTTCTAATGAAATTTTTATTAGTAATAATTGTAAAAAATTTTATATTGGTTCTTGGAAAAATAATTTAAGAAGTGGATTAGGTGAAATTATTTATGATAATAAAAAATATTTTGGATATTTTAAAAATGATAAAAAAAATGGTTTTGGTATTATGTATTGGATTAATTCAAATAAAGCTTTTATTGGTTTTTGGAGAGATGGAAAACAAATTGGAATTGGAAAATGTTTTTTAGGTGAAAAAATTAAATTTGGATTTTGGAATGAAAATAATAAAGTTTTTTATTTTAATGAAGATTATTTTAATATTTATCTTAATTATTGGAATTTAAAAGATGTTTATTCACCTTATGAAAAATATTTTAAGTTTAATTTAAGTGATATACAAATTTTTTTTGAAAATGATTTTTCAGAAGTGATAAATTAATTTTTCATTTTTATTATTTTTGTATTTTTGTAAATGTTGTTTTATTTTATTGAATATATTATTATAATAAATATAGTATATTAAAATGATTGTTTATGTATTTAATATAATAAATTAATTTTTTTTTTAAAATTATTATTTTTCAAAAATTTAATTTTTGATTTTTATTTTATTCATTTTCAGTTATTTTTTCTCCATCATCTTTATTTTCTTCTTCATTTTTTTCCTCATTTTCAGATTGATTTCCTTCAATTTTATTTTCTTTTTTTTCTTTTTCTTCTTTTTCTCTTTTTGCTTTTTCTTCCATTCCTTTTTCAGTTCTTAAATCTCTTAAAAGATTATCTGCTTCTTTTTTTGCTTGTTCTATTAAATCTTGTCCTCCTTTTCCATCAAAATTAAATTGTTCTCTTATTTTTTTAATTTTTTCTTCAGCTCTAGATAGTTACTAATATTATTTTTACAACATTAAAAAATTAAAATCATCTATTTCAATATCATTTTTTTTTAATGATTTTGCATTTTTTAAAAAATTTGATTTATCTTCAATATAATTAAATTCTTTTTTAACTTTAATCAAACAATCTTTACTATCACAAATTGTATCATTATCTAAAAAAAATATAAATAATTTTACTTTTTTCTAATGCTTTAATCCATGCTCTAATTAATTTTTTGTTTACATATTTTTTATCATTTTTATCATATTTTTCATCTTTTTTCTTTTTTTTATTTTTCAAATAATTATTTGAAGAATCTCCTCCGAAACCATCTGGAATTGGTTTATCGTAATTGAATAAATCATCTAATGTTGTATAAATATTTTTCGTTTCGAACATTATTTTAATTTGTTATATTTTTAATTAATTATTAAATTATACTAAATTTAATTATTTATTGCATAGTTAAAAATAATCAAACAAAAAAAACTAAATATGTACAATCAAGGTTATTCTGGTATGGGAGTTAATACAAATATGTATCCTCAAAATATATATACACAAGGTACAGTTTTACCTACATTAAATACTGGTTTAACATCTGGAACTACATTTCAAAATCCAGGAGGTTTCCTTCAACCAGGAATGCAAGGTGTTGGTGTTGGAGGGTATTCAGCACAACCAATTTATCAACAACCAATGATGAATCAACCAATGATGGGACAACCAATGATGAATCAACCAATGATGAATCAACCTATGATGAATCAGCCAATGATGAATCAACCCATGATGGGACAACCAATGATGAATCAGCCAATGATGAATCAACCTATGATGGGACAACCTATGATGGGAATGAGTGGCTTTAATCCTGAATTTGATTGTTCAACATTAAGAAACTCAATGCGTGGTTTAGGTACTGATGAAGATACAATAATAAATCTAATATGTCAACGTACAAATAGCCAAAGACAACAAATAAAACAATATTATATATCATGTTATGGAAGGGATTTAATCCAAGATTTAAAAAAGGAATTAAGTGGTAATTTTGAAAACGTTGTAGTAGCAATGTTTCAAACTCCACCAGAATATGATGCAGAATGTCTTCATAAAGCAATGAAAGGTATAGGAACAGATGAAAGTGTTTTAATAGAGATAATAGCATCACGTCCATCATTTCAATTAGAACAAATTAAACAAGCATATCGTATGAAATATAACAAAGATTTAGTTAGAGCTATTGAAAGCGAAACAAGTGGTAATTTACGTAAATTACTAGTTTCTCTTTTATTAGCTCAAAGAAGTCAAAATCAAGTACCAAATCAACAACAATGTATGATGGACGCTCAGGCTTTATATAAAGCAGGTGAAGGAAGATGGGGAACTGATGAATCCACATTTAATCAAATTTTCTCTACAAGATCTTCTGCTGAAATTGCATGCATTAATCAATGTTATGTAAGTATTCGAGGAAAGAGTTTAGAAAAAGCAATTGATAGTGAATTTTCTGGTAATGCTAAAAAATTATTCATGACTTTACTTAAAGTTTTAATTAATCCTCCTTCATATTTTGCAGAAAGAATTCATGATTCTCTTAAAGGAATTGGAACTAATGATACTAAGTTAATTAGGAATATTGTTTCTAGATGTGAAATTGATATGCCACAGATTAAACAATGTTATAGGAGTATGTATGGAAGAGATTTGTTAAGTGATGTTAGAGGAGATACTAGTGGAGATTATAAGAAAATTTTATCTGGTTTAATTGCAAGATTTTAAATAATTATTTTTAAAAATTAAATTATTATTCATGATATAATTTTTTTTGGTATAATTATGAAATATGAATTAATTTTTATTATTATAAAATATTTTTTTTAATATTTAAAATATGTTATGACGTCATATGAATATATATTATATAATTAATTAATAATATATATAAAGAATTTTTTAACTTTTACCGAAAAAATTTGTATCATTATCAATAATCATTTTAATATTATCTAACATTTTTTGATAACTTTCATAACAAGGTAATAATATTCTATTAAAGCAAGTTTTAGCTTGAATTAATTCTTTAGTATTATTAACTTTCTCAATACAAAACTTTACAATTTGATTTCTTGAGCTTTGTAATACTCTAAAACCATTTAAAGGAGCCCTTGCCATTCCAGTACAAAAAGTAAAAAAAGTAGTTAATTGTTCTGGAGGAAGACTAATTAAAGCTTCCCAAAACCATTTAATAACAATATCATTTTCACTATAACCTCCAATATATTCTGTATTATTTTTCCAATCATTAATATCAATTTTAATTTGACCACTTAATAATAAATCAAATTCATCAACTGAAAAAATATTTAATTTATCAGATGGAATTAAAGAATTAAAACCTTTTAATATAGCATCAATTTTATCTTTATGTATTAAATAAGTATAATATTCCACAACTTTTTCAATGAATAAAAATTTATTTTGATTATTAATTAATATATTTTTACCATTTGGTATTAATTCAATTTCATCTAATTCACCAGAAATAGGGTTTCTAATTAACCAACAAAAAGTTAAATTATCACTTGGTTCAATATTTTCAGCTTTAATAATTTCTTTAAAAGAAATATAATAATCCATATCATAATATTTAATATCTTCAACATCAATTGGTAAATGCATTAATTGTTTTAATAAAATATGATTTAAATTCTCATTTAAAATAACTCTATCAACTAAAGATTTAGCAACTAATTTACCAAATAATTCATAATATTCTAATTGTTGATTATCACATTCATAATCATCATTAATAATAATTGTATTTCTTCCTAAACTTTCATTATTATTTTCTTTAAATAATTTTTTATTTTCTGAAAAAAATTCTTTAAAAATACAAGAAAACCATTCTCTATAAACTCCACCAACATCATTTGCATCTTCATCAAGAAAAAAAACATGTAAAGGTCTTTTTAAATTAATATCTTTATTAGTTTTAAATTGATTAAGTGAATCTTCTAAAATATTATTTCTAGAAACAACTAAAACTGGATTATCAACAATTTGATCAGAAACAACTTGTTGAATATAATTACTTACCCAAATTCTTCTATTTAAAAAAGATTCTTTTTTAATTTGTTCTTGTGTTAAATTTATAATTTTTTCAACTTCTTTTTTAGATAAAGTAATTTTTCCATTATTAATCCATAAAATATCTCCATTTATTTTTTTTGATAAAGTCCAATTTATATATTCTCTAATTTTATCATAATTATCTTTTTCTTCTATATTTGCTCCTCTATTTAATGCATTTACTAAATGCATTAAATGATTTCCTTTTGTATGATTACTTTTTTGATCTTCGTTTTTATCTTCAAATAATTTTGGAATTCTAGTTGCTACATAAGATTTTGAGTTAAATTTTAATGAACCTAATTTACTATAGTTTTTTCTTGGTTCTGAATTTTTCCTTTGTAAAATTGGTTTTTCTATTTCTGTTGGTGAACGAAATGTTCTTCGTATTGCTTCTTCACTTTCATTTGTAAAATTTATGTGCTTTGGCTTTTTTTTAGTATTATTAAAACATCCCATTTTTTTCTATTTAGAAAATTATAAATATTTTTTTTAATTTAAATCTGAGATTTGATATTAATTTATAAATAGGAAAAATTCATTTCATTACATTATTTTATATATTTTGTATTAATGTATTTTAATTAATTTATTCTTTATACAATATATTTAGAAGAATTAAATAAAAAATTGCGAAAGATAATAAATATCAAAAAACTTTATAGGAATGAAAATTGGTTAAAAAATGTAAGAGTATTTTTTAAAAATTAAAAATAAATAAATATAGATTAAAGTATTTTTATAAATATCATTTTTTTTTGAGTAGACGTCATTGATGTTTATTCAATAAAAGGATAAATAAAAAAAATATCCAGAGAAAAAAAACAATTAATTATAATTTTCAGATTATATTATAAATATTACCCCAAATTCCATAACCTTTGATTTAATATTTTTTTTATATTTTTAAAAATATATTGTTATTAATTTTTTTTAAAAAAATATTAAAATAAAAGTTTGTATATTTGGGGATATTATTCATCAAAGAATAAAGAAAAATATTTAATTAATACAAAAAGGAAAATTGATTTTAAAAATACAAAATACATTTTTATTAAATATTCAATTATTAAAAATATATTTATAAGATTAGGAAATTAAAATAAATCTAAAAATAGAATATTTCTTATTTCTTATAATTTTTAATAGATGATATAAAAAATGAATGTTATAATTTATTCAAAAATAAAAAATTAAAAAAATATTTATCTAATAATATATTATAATAATTTATGTAAAAATGAAAATATTTCACATATAAAATAATTTTAAAAATATATTTTATTATAAAAATTTTAAAATTAATTAAAAAAATGTATTTACTTTTATCAAGAAATAATCCTTATTTAGAAGAATTAAATAAAAATCTCCAAGGACAAGAAATATCAAAAGACTTTGAAGGAATGGAAATTGATTTAAAAAATAGATTTAAAAGTAAAGATTCAGATATAAAAGAAAATTATAATTTATCAAACTTAAGTAGTGAAACATATACAGATTATGAAGAAAATTCAAATGCGAGTTCATTAATATCATCAAAATTAAAATCAAGTCAAATTGATTTTGATCCAAATATAAAAGGAAATAAATCATATATTAAAAAAATAACTTTATTCAAAAATTACATTCACATTTTTGAAATTTCATCATCAATTTTAATAATAATATCTGCAATATTATGTCAAATTGAAGATGATGAATTTTATTATAAAAATTTACACACTAGAGTTGTAGGTAGTTTATTAATTAATTATATTAATACATATGATTCAAATGATGGATTTAATGTAATTTTTTCTGATTCAAGAGTTAATTTATCTAATTTATTAGAATATAATGGAAATTCAATTTCAACTTTAACTAATTATTTAATTAATAATTCATTTAATTTCAATAATAATATTTCCAATTTCGATATTTTAAACTCACATAATTTAACTCATGAAACATATAGTTTTATTAAAGGAGAAACTAAATATCAAAATATTAAAATACCTTTAGAAATTAGTGATAAAGATCAAAATTTAAGATATGCTATATTAATTATTTCATTAATTTCAGGATTTTTTTTATTAACAGCAAGATATTTATCTTTTTATAGAGAAGAAAGATTAAGAAAAGAAACAGGACTTCCTTTTTATAAAAGTAGATATTGTTTAATATTATTTTTTGAAATATTATATATGTTAATTTTACCTTATCCTTCACTTAAATTAATTTCAATTTATGCTCAATTAGATAATGTTATTGTATTGCCTTTATCATCTTTTTTTAATTCTTTATCTTCATTTAGATTTTTATATGTTTTCCAAATGTTAAATGCAATTTCAATTTGGGATAATGTTCAAAGTGAACAAATATTAGATAAATATTCAATTAATTCCTCTTTAATATTTTCAATGAAGGCACAACAAAAAAATAATCCATTTCTATTTTTATTATTTCTTTTTTTTACATTTTGTATTAGTTTCGGATTATGTGTTAGAATATTTGAATTATATTATTGGGAAAGTCAAACATTATTTTTACAAAATTGGAGATTTAGAATGAATGGAATTTGGTGTGTTTTTATATCAATGACAACTGTTGGTTATGGTGATTTTTTTCCTAAAACTCATTTTGGAAGAGGATTTATTATTGTATCATGTGTTATTGGTATTTATTTTGTAAGTATGATGATGATATTTATGACTCAAAAAAGTATTTTGACAGAATCTGAACAAAAAGCATATAAATTAATTACTAGATTAAAAACTAGAAATCAATTAAAAGATACTCATTCTAATATTATTTATCATTCTTTGAGAATGATGATTATTTCTGCTCAATATAAAAATCACATTATGACTGAAAAACAATTTGAAATAGTTTATAATTATGAAAAAAGATGTATTATTTGTATTATTGATGAAAATAAGATATTATCAGAAAAAATTAAATCATTTGATATAATACCAACAAAAGATCAATTATTTGATATTTCTGAAAGAATTGATATTGATATAAAAGAAATTAAAAGTGAAGTTGATATATTACAAAAAATGAATACTTCATTTTTAGGTTATACAGATACTCAAGTAATTATGATAAAATATTTAAAAAAATGTATTCAAAATTCAAAATTAATGTTTGATTTATTAGAAAGAAAACCATCATCTTTTGGTGATTTAGCACATGTTAATAAAGATGAAGTAATAGAATCATTAAATAAAATATATAATGAACATGTAAGTTATATTGAAAATATGGATATTGTTAATATAAATTCAAATTTAAAATTAGAAAAATTATTTGAAGATAAAACAAATAATACAAATTTAAATTCAAATTTTGATGAATTTTATGCAAATGAATTAGAAAAATATCAAGTAACACAAGAAGAGTTTAAATCTCATTTTCATCCTTTATTTTTTGATACTAGTGATCAAGCAGTTAAAGCAATGAAAAATAATGCTTTGAAAACAATTAAAACAATAAAACAAATGAAAGAAATGAAAAAAAAAATAGATTCAGCATTATTAAGAAGAAGAAATGGAGGAGATAAAGGAGATACAGATAATTCAGTAACAGAACAATATTTAGAAGATGAAATTGATTAATTAAAAACAAAATCAATAAAAAAATAATATAAATAATAAAAAAAAAATTAATTATAATGTAAATTAAAAATACCAAATTTTAAATTAAAAAAAATATAAAAAAAAAATATGAATCCTCTTGATAATCAAGATATAATAAATACAAATCAAAATCCTCAACAAACAATGAATGAAAATCCACAACAACCAAATAATCAAATGCTTCAACAAGTAAATGATCGTTATTTATATCCTACAATGAAACAAGTTAAAGAAATAAAAGAAGGGAAATTTTATAAAGATGCAATGCCAGATGTAAAATTAGAAGAAGAAAAAATAGAAGAAGAAGAAAGATTACAAAAAGAAAAAGAAGAAAGAGAAAATGAAGAATTATTAAAAAAAGAAGAAGAAGAATTAAAAAAAGAAAGAGAAGAAGCAGAACTAAAACCATCTACAATACATAATGAGTTTAAAAATTTATTTAATAAACATGTAATTCAAAATAATACTACTAGAAAATTTCTTTTATCATTTATTATTTTTGTAATTATTATTATTTGTATAGCATGGGAAGATTTATGTTTATATCAGAATTTATGTTATGGAGAATCTATTCATATGAAAGGTTGGATTAGTCATACTCTTTGTCCTTTACTTTTTCTTCTTATTATTTTTAATATTTTTCTCTTTTTTTCTATTAATTATTTATCCAGAATTGCTATTAGAGTTTTTATTGTTTTTAATTCACTTTTGACAATTTTTTCTATTGTTATTGCTGTTTTAACTCTTATTTTTGGATTGAAAAATCAAGGTCATGAAGATGAAATATTTAATTCATTAACACCTAATTCAAAAAATTATTATAATAATAATGGGAAAAACTTAAAAAATCGTTATCGAAAGAATATGATAGGTACTTTTATTATTTTAGTGTTTCTTATTTTATTAATGATAATTATGATTTTAATTTCTGTTAAGTTCTATTTTGTTTTAACTCAAACTATTTTTGATTGGAGACCTCCTTTAAGATCAAGATTACATAATGATAGAGAACAAAGAATTATTAATTATTATTTGAAATATAATGAAGAATTTAAGAAATTATATCAAGCAGAACATCCAAATGGAATAATTGATCAACCAGTTGGATATAATAATCAAGAAAGAAATCAATATGATGAAATACCTTCTAAGAAAGAAGAAGATTTTAATGAAAGAAATGAATTACCTCAAATTTCAAATCAACAAAAAGAAAAAAATGAAAAAATACAACAAAATTTAAACAATGAAAATCAAATAAATAATGATAATAATAGAAATGATAATATAAATAATAATGAGAATAATATTAATAATGAAAATAATATTAATAATGAGAATAATATTAATAATGAAAATAATATTAATAATGAAAATAATATTAATAATGAAATGAATTCTGAATTACCTCAACCTACACTTCAACCAAGAAGAAGAAGACTTCCTCCAATGAAAAAAAATAATGATGATGAACAATAATAATTTTAATATAAATTTTTTTTTAATGAAATAATTATATTTATGTAATTATTTATTTATTTGTTTTAATTTATATTTTCCTGTTTTATTATTTTGATTTTTATTACCAAGATAAAAATTATTATTTTGTTTTTGAGTTTTTCCTGCATCAATAAATATTTTTGAGTTTCTAATATTTTGACTTACTCTCATTGGATTATTATTATTAGAATTGTTTTTATGATTTGAATTTGTTTGAGTATTAAATATTTTTTTATAATTCCTATATTCTAAAGAAATAGTTTTTGAAATTAAACAATTTGAATAAATTGGAAATGTTTGTGTAAAAGTTTCAAATGTTCTAGTTTTAAATTTATTATAATGTATAATTGAAAAATTATTTTGTTTAATTATTTTTGTTTTATTTTCATTAAATTTAATTCTAATATTTAAACTAGGAAGAATTCTTACTTCATTTAAATATTGAATTGAAAAATTATTAGAATGTCTTTCTCTAATAGGAAAATTATCAGAATTAACAAAATTTCTTACAATATTCCAATTTTGTTCATTTCTATTTCTATTATTTGAACTAGTATTAATTTCATTATTATTATTATTTAAATTAATATTTTGATTATTCATTTCTCTAATTTGTTGTTGAAAATTTGCACCTGCTTGTCTTCTATTTATAATATTTATATTATTATTATTATTTTGATTATTTAATATTGAATGATTATGAGCTAATCTATAACTTTGTGCAATTTCTCCATTATTTCTCATTACTGGAACTTGAGTAAATCTTTCATATTGTAAAACTCTCTCTTTAAGTAAAGTTTCATTATTATTTAAATTATTTGATGAGTTAACTTCTGTTATAATATTATCTTTAAATAAATCTGTATTTTCATTAAAAAATTTAAAACTAAGATTCATTAATAACATTGAATAATCTAAAAATATTCTTCCAATTCTATCCATTAAAGGATATAATTGCATAATTGAAATATAATATTTTTTTTTATATTTTTCTTTATCAATTTTAAATGAATTAACTAAATCATTTTTTAATAAATCAATTAAAGGAATTAAATTTTCCATTTTATCCAAAATTTCTTTAATTCCGATATTATTAATAGTTATATTAGAACTATCATCATTTTTATTTGGAAAAGGAGAAAAAAATCTACTATAAGGAGATTGAATAGTATGAGTTCTATATAAACAAATTCTAGGAGAATCTAAATTAATCCATTCATTTAATTCATTTGACCATCCAATAAAATGAAATAAACCTTTATTATTATTTTGATTTATATCAATTATTTGTGCTTCACTCCATGTTTGAAATGTATCTAATACATCTACCCATTGTCCAACTTTAAAATTAATATGTGATTTCCTTATTGAATTTGATGTTTTAAAAAGTTTTGTTTTTGATTCATTTAAATCAGATTTACATGAAATTAATATATTTATATTATTTAAATTTTGAATTATATTTTCTATACTATTATACATATTGAAATTTGAAGGTTTTAATAAATTTGCATATGAATCTGAAATTAAAGTATCTTCAAAATTTCTATTTATTCTGAAAATATTATTATTGCTATTATTATTATAACTATTTATAGAATTAATATTATTTATATTATTATTGTTAGTGTTATTATTATTCATTTGATTTCTTAATTGTAATAAATTTGTATTCATTCCATTATTCATCATTGATAATAAAGTTAAATATTCTAATAATGTTGGTGGATTTCTTTGTTCATTTTCTAAATTTGTATCATTATTATTATTTGGATTTATTCTAATTAAATGAATTACATCATCATTTTCTAATTTATAAACTGATAAACCATCATTATCTTTTAAAACTTTCCCTTGAAAAATCAATTTCTGATTAATAACAGGGATATTAATTTTCTTTCTTATTTCTTCTTTCAAATCAAAAACAGATTTTCCTTTATTAATCCTAACAGTAAAAATTTCATTATTAATCATCTTCACTTTAATCTCAATTTCATTTTCTCCATGTAAAGAAAGCATTTATAAAAAAAAACCAATAAAAAAATTAATTAAAAAAAAAAATAAAAAAACTTAAAAAAAAATTAAATATATTTCAAAAAATCAAAAAAAACCTAAATATTTAACCATTAACTTAATTTTTACTTCTAGAAACACCAACAGTTTTTCCTCTTCTTCCAGTAGAACAAGTATGTTGACCTCTAACTTTCAATCCAAAGTAATGTCTCAATCCTTTATGTAATTTCATTTTTTTCATTTTTTCTAAATCTTCTCTTATTTTAGTATCCCAACCATTAGCAACTTGTTGAGTATAAGTTCCTTCCTTAGGATCTTTTTTTCTATTAAG
>JAEEGK010016212.1_pt1 | contig 16413 bp, 17 predicted proteins | sample 8958771 | NCBI WGS metagenome assembly JAEEGK01 (sample SAMN16246547, study PRJNA631951) | gut metagenome | biome: gut microbiome; feature: rumen; material: SC-attached | host: Bos | place: Iran: Karaj | collected 2018-10 | reverse complement strand
GGAGCTGGACCGCATCAGTAAGGCGATCACCGCAAGGTTTTCTGATTGCCGGATGTCGACGGTCTCGTCGAAGCTTGTGCGCGAGCTCGGCGGCGAGCTTTCTGCCCGTGCGGATTTTGTCGAATCGCTGCTTGCAAGGCTTTGCGAGAGCCAGTCGAGCGACCGGCGCATGGTCGAGCTTTCCGGCGCGACGAACATGCTCGAGTACCCGGAGTACAGCGACGTCAATAAGGCGAAAACGTTCCTTGCGACGGTCGAGCAGAAGGACGATATGTACCGGATGCTGAAGAAGGCGTCGAACATGGAATTTACGGTCACGATCGGCAGCGAAAACGAGCAGGAAGGCCTCCGCGACTGCAGCGTGGTAACGGCAAGCTACCGCGTCAACGGAACGCCGCTCGGCAGCTTCGGCGTCATCGGACCGACCCGAATGGATTATGCGCGCGTGCTGACGATCCTGAAGAACGTTCAGACGAATCTCGGCACGGTGCTGCAATCGTTTTTGAAGGAGGAGTAGGAACTTGGCTTCCAAAAAGAACAAGCCGCAGGACGCGGCAAAGGAACCCGAACAGGTCGAACAGACCGAAGAACAGACCGAAACGAAGCCCGAAACCGTCACGATGACGCAGGAAGAGCTCGAAACGGTCAAGAAGCACATCGACGAGCTGCAGAAGAAACTCGACGATACGGTGGCGCTTCTGCAGCGCAACCAGGCGGACTTCGACAACTTCCGCAAGCGGAACGCCTCGGTCCGCGCGGACAGCTACGACGAGGGCAAGCGCGACTGCATCCGGTCGCTTCTGCCGGTGCTGGACGATTTCGACCGCGTTGCGGAAAGCGACGCGAACGCCGAGGGCTGGGCGGACGGCGTAAAGCTCGTGCATAAGAAGTTCGCCGAGATCCTCAAAAAAGAGGGACTCGAGGAGATCCCGTCCGACGGCGCGTTCGATCCGGAGCTGCACAACGCCGTGATGACCGAAGCGGTCGAGGGCATGGAGAGCGGCAACGTCGTGCAGACCTTCCAGAAGGGCTACAAAGTCAAAGAAAAGATCATTCGCCACAGCATGGTGAAGGTCAGCGAATAAGGCAAAAACAAGTATTCAGGACTTGCTTGCATACAATAAAAAGAAAAATCTTCAAAGAACTCGGAGGTATAAAGATATGAGTAAGATTATCGGTATTGACCTTGGCACCACCAATTCCTGCGTCGCGATCCTTGAGGGCGGCGACCCCGTCGTCATCCCCAACGCGGAAGGCGCAAGAACCACCCCGTCCGTCGTTGCGTTCAAGGGCAGCGAGCGTCTCGTCGGCTCCATCGCAAAGCGTCAGGCGATCACGAATCCGGACCGGACCGTCTCCTCGATCAAGCGTGAGATGGGTTCGTCCTACAAAGTCCACATCGACGACAAGGATTACACGCCGCAGGAGATCTCCGCAATGATCCTGCAGAAGCTGAAGCAGGACGCGGAAGCGTACCTCGGCGAGACCGTCACGCAGGCGGTCATCACCGTGCCGGCGTACTTCACCGACAGCCAGCGTCAGGCAACGAAGGACGCGGGCAGAATCGCGGGTCTCGAAGTGCTCCGTATCATCAACGAACCGACGGCGGCATCTTTGGCGTACGGTCTCGATAAGGAGACCAACCAGAAGATCCTGGTCTACGACCTCGGCGGCGGCACGTTCGACGTCTCGATCCTTGAGATCGGCGACGGCGTCTTTGAAGTGCTTGCAACCGCGGGCAACAACCGTCTCGGCGGCGACGACTTCGACCAGCGTCTGATCGACTACATCGCATCCGACTTCCTGCGCAACAACGGCATCGACCTCAGAAAGGACAAGATGGCGCTGCAGAGACTGAAGGAAGCGGCGGAGAAGGCAAAGATCGAGCTTTCCGGCATGACGCAGAGCAACGTGAACATCCCGTTCATCACACAGGGTCCCGCCGGTCCGCTGCACCTCGACTGCACGATCACCCGCGCGAAGTTCAACGAGCTGACCGCGGACCTCGTCGACAAGACGCGCGTCTGCGTACAGAAGGCGATGTCGGACGCAGGGTTAAGCAACAGCGATATCAACAAGGTCATCCTCGTCGGCGGTTCGTCCCGTATCCCGGCGGTGCAGGAGATGGTCAAGAATATTACCGGCAAAGAGCCGTTCAAGGGCATCAACCCGGATGAATGCGTCGCGATCGGCGCAGCGATCCAGGGCGGCGTGCTCGGCGGCGAGGTCAAGGACATCCTGCTCCTCGACGTCACGCCTTTGTCGCTCGGCATTGAGACCGTCGGCGGCGTGTTCACGCGCCTCATTGAGCGCAACACGACCATCCCGACCAAGAAGAGCCAGATCTTCTCGACCGCGGCAGACGGACAGACGAGCGTTGAAGTCCATGTTCTGCAGGGCGAGCGCGAGATGGCGCAGTACAACAAGAGCCTCGGCAGATTCCAGCTCGCAGGCATCGCGCCGGCGCCCCGCGGCGTTCCGCAGATCGAGGTCACGTTCGACATCGACGCGAACGGCATCGTGCACGTCTCCGCAAAGGATCTCGGCACGGGCAACCAGCAGCAGGTGACGATCACCGCGTCCACGAATCTCAACGAGGACGAGATCAAGAAGGCAGTCGCGGAAGCGGAGCGCTACGCGGCAGAGGATAAGCAGCGCAAGGAAGCGGCGGAGAACCGCAACCACGCAGACCAGCTCGTCTACACGACCGAAAAGACGCTGCGCGAGCTCGGCGATAAGATCGACGCAAGCGACAAGTCCAGAGTCGAAGCTGCAGTCGCGGACCTCAAGAAAGCGCTTGAAGGCACCGACGACGCGAGGATCAAGGAAGAGACCGAGAAGTGCACGAACGTGAGCTATGAGGTCTTCGGCAAGATCTATCAGCAGCAGGCGCAGCAGCAGCCGGGCGCGGAGCCGAATCCGAACGCAGGTCAGCAGCCGCCGAAGGACGACGTGGTCGACGCGGATTACACGGTCGTCGACTGAGGAAACAACACAATCTCATAAGGAACGGATCGGGCAGGCGCGTACCTGCCCGATCGTGAGGTACTAAATGGAGAGCAAGAGAGATTACTACGAGGTGCTCGGGGTCGATAAGAGCGCCTCGGACGCGGACATCAAGAGCGCGTTCCGTAAAAAAGCAAAGACCTGCCACCCCGATCTGCATCCGGGCGACGCCGCGAAGGAAGCGGAGTTCAAGGAGCTGAACGAGGCATACGAGGTCCTGTCCGATCCCGAAAAGCGGTCGAAGTACGACCAGTTCGGGCACGCGGCGTTCGATCCGACGATGGGCGGCGGCAATCCGTTCACCGGCGCGACGGGCTTCGACGGCTTCGGCGACATCTTCAGCACGATCTTCGGCGGCTTCGGGAGCCAGACGCAGAGCCGCAATGCGCCGATGACCGGCGACGATATCCGCTATAACCTGACGCTGTCCTTCGAGGAGGCGGCGTTCGGCACGGAGAAGGAGATCAGCGTCACGCGGGAAGAGGTCTGCGACGTCTGTAACGGCACCGGCGCAAAGCCCGGCACGCAGCCGCAGCGCTGTCAGACGTGCAAGGGAACGGGGCAGGTGCGCATGCAGCAGAACACGCTGTTCGGCGCAACGACGATCACCCGTCCGTGCTCGGCATGCCGCGGTACCGGCAAGATCATCTCCGAGCCGTGTTCGGAATGCCGCGGCAAGGGCCGTGTGCGCAAGCTCAAGCGGCTGACGCTCAAGGTCCCGGCGGGCATCGACGACGGGCAGACGATCAACATGCGCAACGAAGGCGACGCCGGCTACAAGGGCGGTCCGCGCGGGAATCTGTACATCACGATCTCCGTGCGTTCGCATTCGCAGTTCATCCGCCGCGGCAGCGATCTTCTGCTCAACATGAACATTCCGTATACGACCGCGGTGCTCGGCGGCGAGATCGTCGTGCCGACACTGACGGGACAGATCAAGTACAACATCCCGGCTGGCACGCAGATCGGAACAACGTTCCGCCTGCGCGAGCAGGGCATACAGCGTCTGCAGCAGCAGGGGAAGGGCGATCTTCTTGTGACGGTCAACGTTGAAGTTCCGAAGCGCGTTTCATCGCAGGCACGCGAGCTTTTGGAACAGCTTGCCGCGCTCGACGGTCAGCCGGTCGTGCAGAAAAACAAAAAACGTCCCTTAAAGGACATCTTCAAGTAAGCAAAAGCAGGAGGCAAAAAAACTCCTGCTATTTTTCCAACGTATCAACAGGTCTGAACTTGCCTTCTCTTTGAGGAGAAGAGATGGCGACGCGAGATTTTTGCTTGCCCGCCTCATCAGTCAACTGCGTTGACAGCTTCCCCTCGAAGGGGAAGCCTTTTCTTTCACAAAATCCAAACATCAAATCTCTTCAAAAAAGTCGCTGTCGATCCTTTTTACTTCATAAACTTCTTCAATAGATACACCGACATTGTGTTTTATCATCAATCGGGTTAATGCAGAACCATCCACTAAAACAACTTTTACACCTAATAGATTATTCGCATATTGGATTGCATTTGATGAGTATTTCGCGGTCGTAATAAACAAACCCTTCTGCGCTTGCTGACCTTGCAATGCACCAACAAATCTTTGTATTTCCTGCCTGCCGACAGTCTGATCCACAGCCCATTGCTTCGCTTGAATGTAGATGTGACTGAATCCAAGCTGATCTTCCTTGATGATACCGTCAATACCGCCATCATTCGATTGCTGCGTAACCATGCCGGCTTCTTCAATTCCACTGCCATAACCCATCTTCAAAAGAAGTTTGACGACAAGCCGTTCAAACTCCACTGGGGTGAGCTTCATAACCTCATCCATCAACTGGCTCGCCAAAGCTGTAGTTACCTTCTTATAAGCGGATTCAAGCACTTCCATTGGAGATTCATCGTTTTCTGCGGTAGGCTCGATGACCGTTCCCTGTACTGAAAGACCGTGAAATTCATTAAAAGAGCTTGATTGTTCAAGGTATGCTAAATCAATTTTATTCCCGGAAGAGAGAGCAGATTTACCGGATGCGGTAATACGATATTTGCCGCGAAGAGGAGTTTCGATCAATCCGGCTTTATTTAGATAGGTCCGAGCCCAGCCGACACGGTTATCGAAGGTCCGTTGGGTGCCGCTTGGAAGCATTTCGGACAACTCTGCGTCGGAAAGGTTCATATCTTTTGCTATAATACTGCGAACCTCTTTTGCGGAATGGAGTTCATCATCATTGATTGCCTGCAAAAAAGCTTCAAAAAATTCAAAGAATTTCGGAACAGCCATAATTGATCATACCTGCTTTCTGATAATAAATCATTCCAATGTAAAGAATGCCTGCTCGCCGTGCACGCCGACGACGTGCAGCACCGGCGTATGCTCCTTGGGCAGCGGCAGCAGGATCGGCAGCTTCGGCGCGCAGTTTGTGTGTACCGCATGGAAACAGCTGCCGTCCACAAAGCCCGTTGCGGCATAGATCGGCGCGCAGTCCTTGCCGGAAAAATGCGTTTTTTTGAGCTGAACGGCAGAACCGCCTGCTTTTTCTACGATCTCCGTCTGGATCCGGCAGGGCGTGTGATCCGCCGGATAAGAGATCAAAAGCGGATGCGCCGTATTCTCGGTCAGCGTCGGCTCGCTCGTGATCCCGAGCTGACGGCGGCGCAAAAGCGCGCAGGCGACGGGACTCTGGTCGACGGCGATGAAACGCCGCCCGAGCTTCGTTGCCGCGGCGGCGGTTGTGCCGCTGCCGGAAAACAGATCGACGACGAGATCGCCGGGATCGCTGGACGCCGCAATGATGCGCTTCAGGAGCGCTTCGGGCTTTTGTGTCAGGAATCCGGTGCGCTCACGGTCCTTCTGCTGCAAATGCTCAATGTCCGACCACACGTCGGAAGGATAGATCAATGAATCTTCATAATAGGTATAGGTCTTGCCGTTCGAGCGGATCGAGAAGCCCACGCGCCCATCCTCGTCGATGAAGCGCTTCATGTGGTTGCGGCGCTCCTGCCCGCGCGGCGTGCCGACCGCCTTGATGTTGAACAGGACCTTCTTTGATTTGCGATAGAAGAGGATCGTATCGTGCTTTCTGGGATAGCAGCGCGTGGCGCGGCCGCCGGAGCGGTACGCCCAGATGATCTCGTTCATGAAGTTCGCTTCGCCGAAGATCTTGTCCAAAAGCATCCGCGCCTTATGCGACATGCGGTAGTCGAGATGCAGATAGATCGAGCCGCGCGCGTCCAAAAGCTTGTGACAGCCGACAAGGATCCGTTCGAGCCACGCAAGATAATCCTCTTCTTCGAGCTTGTCCTCATAGAGCACGACCGTCTGCGCCTGCTTGCCCTTGCCGATCTTCATCTTGAACGATTCGCCCGTCCGGAACGGCGGATCGAGGTAAATGAGCCGCACGCAGCCCTCGTACTGCGCAAGAAGCGAGGAAAGCGCATCCTCCGCCTTTGCCAAAATAAACGACCCGTCCCCGCCTGAGGAATGCAGCTCCTCCGTACAATAAACGCGCATACCCGCCTCCACGCCTTTTTTCTTTAGTATACAATATCTTGTATGAAAATACAAGCGAAAAAGCCACATATTGTGAAAGAATCTTAAGCCGAAACCGCCTTGCGGGATGACGGCGCCTGTGGTACAATACGGAAAACGGAGGAACGGCTATGGCAAAGGTAGACCCGATCGAACGGCAGATCTATATGTGCATCGCAAGAAGTGAGGAGGGCGTTAAGGCGCGGGACATTGCGCGCGCCGTTCGCGCAGACACGAGTACCGTCAACCACTTCCTGTACGCCTCGCCGTTTATGAAGGAGCTCTGCTGGCAGGACGACGAGTATTGCTGGCATGCGCAGATCCCGCAGACACGCCCGCATTACGGACTTGCGGAGTTTGCGGGCTTCTATTCCTCGGTCAAAGAGTTTCTCGATATGGACGAAAAACGTTTCCTGGCGCTTCTGCAGCTCGGTTGCGAAAACATCGGCAGAAACCTCAACGACGCGCGCGGGCTGTTCCATTCCTTTGCGGACGCGCGGCAGACGATGCGGGATCTGTTCCGCGATCTAAAAGAATTCGGTTATCCCGAAAAACTCAGCAACGACTGGGAGATCGTCTTTGAGCTGCGCATCAAAAAATCGAAGCATATCCGCATCTACGCGGACGTGCTGCTCGTCACAAAACGGCACGCGTTCTCGTTCGAGTTCAAAATGAAGGATAAAATCGAGCAGGAGGAGGTCGACCAGTGCGCGAAGTACTGCGAATACCTCGACGTGATCTTCGGCGACGATTATGAGATCGTGCCGGTGCTGGTGCTGACCAAAGCCCGCGACCTCTTTACCGACGCTACGGTTTCCGGCACCGACGCCTCGGTGCAGGTCTGCTCCGGCGATATGCTCTACAACGCGCTGGACTTCTGGCTCGGGTTTATCCGGTGAAAAAGATTGTAGCATTTTTGCGTTCCGGATTGTCTTTATAACAGAATCTGAAAGAGGACAGACAAACGATGAAACGAAAGATCTTTTCATGGATGATCCTGATTGCAATGACCGCAGCGCTGTCGGCATGCAAAGGCGCAGAGCTTCATGCAACCGTGACGCTGACGGAACAATGGTGGAGCGGATGGAAGAAAGAGCAGCCGGAGCCGACTGTCAAAACGTTTGCGGACATTGCGGAAGGAACCATACTTTATGACAGCGCATATGACGGAACGATCACGGTAAGCGGCGTGACGGAGGAGGCGGTCGTTCTGCAGATCGAGCATTCCTGTTTTGTGGAACCGAATGAAAACGGAAACATCAACTTGGGGGCAGCGCCGGTCAAAACGCTCACTGTGAAACGCGGTGAAGAAAAGGAGCTTGTGACGCAAGCGCTGGACGGGGGCGTTACCCTTCGGATCGCGTATGCCGTCGGGGAATAGGCTCGCGGGATAATAGGACAAAGATACATCGTAAGATGCCAACTTTCTTGCCATCCCTGTGTAAGGGAGGGCGGGTCGCGAAGCGAGACGGGAGGGATGTTTCCAAATTGGCTTCGCGAGGAATTGCGCTGCGCGCATGAATTGGCATACGCCATGAATTGACCTTCGGTCATGAATTGCGCCTGCGATGCATGAAAAATGCACGAAAAAGTCCAAAGAAATCTGCAAAAAACGCTTGACAAAGGGGCAGGGAGCGTGTATTATATCCAAGGTTAAGTTCCGTCGCCAAAGACAGCCGGTGTCGCATTGCGTGTAAATCCTGCCGAGGTAGACTTGATGACGCCTTTTGTTTTCGAGTCCTCCGTTCTGCGACGGAGGGCTTTTCACGTTACAAGGAGGTGCAACCATGGCAAATGCAAAGATTCTCGAAATGAAGGCTGCAAAGGTCGCGGAGGTTGCGGACAAGGTCAAGAAGGCAAAGTCCGTTATCCTGTTCGACTATCGCGGGCTGACCGTTGCCGAGGATACCGCGCTGCGTGCCGAATTGCGCAAGGAAAACGTTGAGTATGTCGTTCTGAAGAACCACTGTGTCCGCCGTGCTTTTGATCAGCTCGGACTTGAGGGTGCAGACGATATGCTCCACGGCACCAACGCATTCGCATTCGGTTACGACGATGCGGTAGCTCCCGCAAGAGTGCTCAAGAACTTCATTAAGAAGGCAAAGAAGTGCGAATTTAAGGGCGGTATCGTCGAGGGTAAGGTCACCACGCCCGCGGAAGTCGAAGCGATCGCTGAGCTCCCGAGCCGCGAAGTCCTCATCGCACGCATGCTGGGCAGCATGATGTCGCCGATCTCCGGTCTTGCAATCGTGCTCGACCAGATCGCAAAGAAGCTTGATCCCAACGCTGCCGCAGAAAGCGCGGAAGCATAACAACCGAAACGGCATCGCCGTACAAACCAAAAATCAAAAATCAAAATTTTAAAGGAGAAATATCATGAATAAGGAACAACTGATCGCCGATATTAAGGCAATGTCCGTTTTGGAACTCCACGAACTCGTCAAGGCTCTCGAAGAGGAGTTCGGCGTTTCCGCAGCAGCTACCGCAGTCGCAGTTGCAGGTCCCGTTGCCGCAGCTGAAGAAGTCGAAGAGAAGACCGAGTTCGACGTCATCCTCAAGGAGATCGGACCGGAGAAGATCAAGGTCATCAAGGTCGTCCGCGAGCAGACCGGTCTGGGCCTGAAGGAAGCAAAGGACGTCGTCGACAACGCGCCCAAGGCTGTCAAGGAAGGCATCTCCAAGGAAGACGCAGAGAAGATCGTCGAAGCGTTCAAGGCAGTCGGCGCAACCTGCGAGATCAAATAATTCAACCCCAAACACAAAAGAGACGGCTGGACCGTCTCTTTTTTGCATACAAAAACTCCCTTCGGAACGCGCCGAAGGGAGAAGGTCATACGATTACGGGAACAGGATCGGCTGTACGGCGTTCCACAGCGCCGGGAACTTGCCGGAGAAGCAGATCAGCAGGAAAACCGCGCAGGCAAGCACAACGATGTAATAGAGAAGCCGCATGATGAGGCACGCGAGGGAGAAGCGTTTGCGGGACAGGTTCTTCGTCTTGCCGCAGCCCCAGACAAGCATGAAGATCATGCCGATCAGCGGGATGTGGAACAGGATCGTCGTAAAGATATAGCCGGCAGTCGTCATCAGCGAGCGGGAATCCGTCGCAAGCACGATCGGCTGTTCGGGCTTCGGCTCGGCAGCCGCTTCGGAATTGACGGGTTCGGACTGCGGGACAGCGATCGGCTCCGGCGCAGCCGCGACCGGCGCGGGTTCGGGAACAGGCATAGGTTCCGGTTCGGGCTCGGAAATGGGCTCTGGCTCGGAAATGGGCTCCGGTTCGGGGATGGACTCCGGTTCGGGAGCGGGCTCCGGTTCGGGAACGGGTTCCGATTCAATGACCGGCGCGGGCTCCGCCTCGACGATCGGTTCGGACGCGAGGATAGTTTCCGGCTCCTCTTCGGGCGCCGGTTCGGGATCGACTGCAGGAATGACCGGCTCCGCTTCGGGACTCAGAAGTGATGCGCCGCAGAAGAAACAGAATTTTGCCTGATCGGTCAGGACTTTTTGACAAACGGGACAGGTTTTCATAGCGACTCCTTTCAAGATAGATCGACGGATACCGTTTCACCGTCAAGATGAAACGTCACGGTTCCGTCCGTATCGGTGCTGTAAAACGCTGTATGGGTATCATACAGCAGCGAAAGCGTTTCTTTGTGCGGATGACCGTAATCGTTATGCACGCCGCACGAGGCGATCGCAAAATCCGGATCGACAGCGAGGAAGAACGAGAAGCCCGTTGAGCTCGAAGAGCCGTGATGCCCGAGCTTCAGCACGTTTGCCCGCAGCATGGACCGCGGGAACGTATCAAGCATCCGTTTTTCCGCGAGCGCTTCGGCGTCGCCTGCCAAAAGCACTGCAGTTTCTCCGTAACGGACGTGCAGCACAACGGAGCAGTCGTTCAGCTCCTCCGGTTCCGCATCGTAGCCGGGGACCGGGTTCAGAACCGTCACGGTGCAGCTCTCCGCCCACGGGATCGTCGTTCCGCCCTCCGCAAAGGAAACGGTGCAGCCGTTCTCGGAAAGCGCGGCACCGACGGTGCCCGGCGGATCCTGCGGGATCGTAACGTATGTTCCGACCGGATAAGCGTTGAGCACGTCCGTCATTGAACCGATGTGGTCCGCGTGCGGATGCGTGGCGACGATCATGTCAAGCGACGTCACGCCGTGCGCGTCGAGCACGGTCCGGATGCGGTCAAACGCGTCCTTCGGACCGGCGTCCACAAGCATTGTTTTGCCTTCCGGCGAGATGAGCAGGATGCTGTCGCCCTGTCCGACGTCGATCACGATGACGTCGAGCGACGGACCCGAGCGCTTCGACGGTTCCGGACGCGCCGAAACGAGCGCTTCCAAAAGCGCCTGCTTTTCCGCATCGAGCGCTTCCGGCGCATCCACATGCAGACAGCTGTGCAGCGGCGAACAGCCGAACGCCGACACAAGCAGCAGCGCAAGGAAAAACGCAAGAGGTCGAAGCAGCTTTCTCATGCGCATATTATACAATACTTGCAAACGCTTTGCAAGCGGTCACCGCTGCAGATTTCATCTTTTCCGCACATTTGTCCCGTCCGCCGTTTGCAACAGCGGCGATCTCCTTCCGAAGCTGCCGCATCAAGAGTCTGTACCGAATCCGTTCGATCATGATCCTGTCCTCCCGTTTGTTTTTACGACCTCAGTATAGCGCGGCATCTTTCCGATAAACGGGACAGCAAAGGAACGTTGCATACAAACGCGGAACATGGTATACTGTAAACAAAGATCATCGAATAACGGAGGAGCGGTATGAAAAAGCTTGTTGTTCTGATCCTGTGCCTTGCGATATGCACGGGTCTCGCATGCTCTGCACAGCAGCCGGACGTGATCGCACAGGAAACGGAGAAGACGCCGGGCGCGCCTGCGGCGGGAACGACGCAGCCCACGGAAGAAAACATACTGATACAGCCGGAAAATCAGGAGACGGGCGAGCCCGGAGAGAACGGATCCGTTGAGAATACACTGGAACCGACCGAAGCGCCGACGCCGGAACCGACCGAAGCGCCGACGCCGGAACCGACCGAAGTGCCCACACCGACGCCGAAGCCCACGCCGCAGCAGGTCTACGGCGCGCCGCAAAGCTTCAAACCGACAAAGAAGATCGAGAAGTCCAACCTGCCGGTCGTGTATAGCATGTATAAAATGAACCCGAAGGGAAAGAAGGAAGCGCAGATGTTCACCTTCGATCTGAACGGAGACGGCAAGGCGGAAAAGATCTCGTTTAAGCTCGACTCAAAGAAAAACAGGACGACGATCACGGCGGGCGAGACCAAAATCAAGCTGAAAGACGGCGCCGAGATGGTAAACGCAATGCTGATCGACCTCGATCCGGCTACACCGTATACGGATCTGGTCGTTTTGATCGACGCCGGATCGGACGACTATATCACCATTCCGCTGCATATCGAGAACGGCAAGTTTGTCCGCGGCGAATCTCTGAACGGGATCTCGGTCTACGTCGGAAGCGACGGCGTACTTTACCGCTGCGAAGGCACCGATCTGCTCGGTACACAAACCGGAATACGCGCCTGTCACGGCGAGAGCTTTACGCCGGACGATGAGTGGCTGGACGTCAGCCTGCCGACCGAAGAGCATCTCCAGAATTATCAGGAGCATCTGGGCGATTATGGCTGGTTTTTGCAGGTTAAGCGCGAGTTGCCCTGCACAATTGACGGAGAACCGTCAATGCTTCCGGTCGGGACGATCCTGTACATGACCCGCTTCCACGAGTCGCGCACGATGGCAGAGGTCCGCACGCTGGACGGCGTGACCGCGTTGATCACGTTTACAATGGATGAAGACGATTGGCCTTATCTGATCAACGGCATTCGGCAGGATGATTATTTTGAGTACGAACTGCTGTATGCAGACTGACACGCGGCATATGAAAAGCCGTCGGGAGACGATCCCGGCGGCTTTTGCATATCGAATTATGACAAATGCTCTGTAAAGTGACAGGCATATGGAAGGTTCCCGACATCGGTCAGAACGCGGCGCAGCTTCCCGGCATAGCTGCCAAGCGCTTCGTCTATGAAATCGCCGTTGATGAGGATGATCCAGACGTCGCGGGAAAGATCGGTAAGACAGTCGTGCAGCGCGTCAAGGTTCTTTCCATAGTATTCCGGCAGACGCAGCGTCTTCGCAAGATATTCGTGCGTTGCCTCGATCGAAGTCATGCGCCGCCCGTCGATGATGATGAATTCCATGTTATTCCTCCCCGTATAAAAGAGTAAACGAATTATAATGGTCGTCCGTATAGTAGATCAGACCGTCGTTGCTGAACACGATGCGCTTATCGCCACGCTTTTTCTTTCCGCGTGTGTCGATATCGCATTCGGTATACTTGCGTCCCTTCTTTTTCGGTAAAAGTCCTTCGTAATTGCCGTAATAATCGCCGCCGATCGAATAGCCGGGGGCATACGGTTCAACCGATCCGCCGGACCAGCCGAGGTCCTGCGCTTTGCTTTTGGTGATGTAGTTTTTCGGCAGATGCCCGAACAGATGGATGTACAGCGCGACCTCGTCCTTGGTCCAATATTCACCGTCCTCCGAAACGGGACAGGGCGTATCGGTCGGCGCAGGCGTCGGCGCGTCTGTGAGCGCGGGCGTCGGCGCTTCGGAAAGCTCTTGTGTCGGCGCTTCGGCGGATTCGGACGCAGCGGCCTCGGTCGGCTCCAAAGTAAAGACCGGCGCTTCGATCTCACTTTGCGGCTGCGGACTTCGGACCGGAACGGTCAGTCCGGTACAGCCGAACAGCGAGACGAGCAGCAGCAGCGCGGTCAGCAGGGAAAGGATTCGTTTCATAGCAGTTTTTTGATCCTCCGTATCGGTATTATAGCATACAATGCGGCGAATAAAAAGTGGGTATTTTCATTTCCGCAAATATAGCGTAAAAGCGATGATCCTGTCTATTTTTCTATTGCGCTTTTTCAGGCGGCATGCTACAATATAAGAAGGTATTGCTGTATATACAGCCGTATATCCGGCGATCGGATAGGCTGTTTGATAAATGCGAGCCGTTTTCAAAAAGGAGAAAATTATCATGAGCAAAAAAACCATATGGATCTGCGCTGCTTGCGTGTGTCTGACCGTGCTGATCGGGATCATCGTTCTGGTCAGCGTCAGCAAGTGCGGCGGCAAGAACGATCCCGTGAAGGATCTCCCTTCAAGCGCGGCACCGATCCCGAAGCCGACCCAAAGCACGGAACCGGAACAGCAGGATGAACCTGATTCGACGGCTTCGACCGTTACGGATACGCCGGAACCGCAGGAAGAGCCCGATTCGACGGAGCCCGCCGTTACGGATACGCCGGAGCCGCAGAACGAGCCCGATCCGACGACGCCGAGCAATACAAAGGCCCCGTCGACCGAGTCCGATCCGACAGACGGATTGGAAGAGCTGCCCGTTCCGATCACCACACCGGATAAGACCGAACCGCCGACGGAGACCGCCGGACCCGAAACGACGCCGAAACCGGAGGAAACGGAAAAGCCGACGGAGAAACCTTCCGGACAGCCGGAGGAATCCGAAGAGCCCGACCCGACGCCGGACGACAGTCCCATCGTTTTGCCTGAGCTTCCGTAAGGGAATCATATCATATAGGGATGAGAGGAGAAATACGAATGAATCAAAAGAAACTTTTGGCACTTTTGCTGGCGGTCCTGATGGTCCTTGCCATGCTGCCCGCAGTCGCGGCGGCGGAGGATGAAGTGTACTACACTTTGGACGGTACAGAAACCGGCGGGTCCAATGGCTACGCTACCGAAAGCGAGATTACTCAAAACAATATTACTTGGATGGTGACCGGCAACACGACCATAGGCCCGTGGCGTATCGGCGGAAAGAATCTTTCCGGAGAGGATCGCCCGATTTATTCCATAAATTCCATGGATGAAACCGTCACGAAGGTGGAGCTGGAACTCGGAACAATAAACTTGACGGTCAACTCACTCAAGTTTGTTGTAGCCAGTGACGATTCGTTTGAAAATAATTATCGAAGAACAGACAATTACAGCTGTTGAACAGAATAACACATATATCTTCACGCCGGATGAAGGTAAGGAATGGACGAATGCATACTACAAGTTTGTATTCAACGTCACGAATGGTCAGAGTTCCAACAAATATGTTGAATTTGTATCTGCGAAGTTTTACAAAACCGCTTCCGGTACGCCTACGCCGACCTACACCGTTTCCTTTGATGCGAACGGCGGCACCGGCACGATGGCGAACGTGACGACCACAAGCCCCTATACGCTTCCGAACTGCGGATTCACCGCGCCGGAGGGCAAGGAGTTCGATTATTGGGCGGTCGATGGAGACGAGGGCATGTACGCCCCCGGCAATTCCTATACGCTGACCGGTAACACGACGTTCATCGCGCAGTGGAAGGATCTTCCGGTCGTCAACTACACCGACATGATGCTGAAGCGTGTACCGGCAAACGGCGACACGGTCGTCATCTACTATCCGAAGGCGAGCAAGGTTATGACCGCAGAGAGCTACTATTACAACAACAAGAAGTACGAGCTTGCCGCTGCCGACGCGACGCTGACCGACAACGTCCTTGCGGTGCCCGACGAGGCAGTTCGCCTGACGGTCTCGGTCGCTGACGGCAAATACACCTTCGAAACTGCTGACGGCAAGTACCTTGAAGCGGACGGCACCAACGTACAGCTCGTTTCCGCGCAGAGCGCGAACACGCTGTTCCAGCTCGAGACCGCGGCTGCCGGTACGGACAACTATTATATCAAGTGCGACAGTGCGACCTATAACGGCAGCGCGCAGTACATCGAATACTACGGCGGATATTTCACCGTGTATTCCCTGAATACTTCGAACACGCCGATCTTCACATTCCAGTTCTTCTCTGAGGACGGCGAAGGTCCGACGCCCGAGACGACCTACACCGTGACCCTGTATCCGGGCGACGCGGAAGGCGATCCGCAGACGATCGAAGAAGTCACCAGCCCCTACACGCTGCCGGATTGTCCGTTTACGGCGCCGGAAGGATATGTCTTTGACGGATGGGAAGCGGAGGACGGCGACGTCTTCGCGGCGGGCACCGAGATCGAGCTTACGGACGACGCGACCTTCACGGCGCTTTGGAAGGAGCTTGAAGCCAGAACGTACGAGCTTGTGACCTCCGAGGACGGGCTTGTCGACGGCGGCACATACCTGATCGCGAGCGAGCTCTTTGTGGATGAGCTCTATCTCATGTCCAAGCAGACCACCAACAACCGCGCGCAGTACAAGGTGACCGGTGTGGAAGGCACGACGCTGACGCTGGACGAGAGCTGGATCGCGATGAATGAGGCGGATGATCTTGTCTTTGAGTTTACGCTCGAGACCGCGGAAAACGGCTGGGCGTTCCATGACAAAGTGACGGGCGGCTATCTGTATGCGGCAGGAAATGAGACAAACAAAAAGAACTGGCTGCGCACCGAGACCGATCTTGACGATAACGGTCAGTTCGTCATTGTGTATGAAGGCGACGACGGTGCGACGGTCCCCGTTGCGCAAGGTGAGAACACGCGCGGCTATATGCACTATAATGACAATAGCGGTATCTTCTCCTGCTATGCGGAAACGTCCACAATTACCGGCGCTGTCTATCTCTACAAGCTTGTGGAGGAAACGCCCGAAGCGCCTTCGTTCCGCGGATTGCAGCTGGAGCTTTCCGGCAAGATCGGCGTGATGTTCAATATGAACCTGCCGGCAATTCAGGGCGTGGATTATTCGACGAGCAAAATGACGTTCACGATCCCGCACGGCGAATGCACGGCGGAAGCGGCGTACACGGAAGGCTCCGATTCGTTCACCTGCTACATCAACGCGATCCAGATGGCGGAGCCGATCACGGCAACGTT
>JAEEGK010016211.1_pt1 | contig 16415 bp, 14 predicted proteins | sample 8958771 | NCBI WGS metagenome assembly JAEEGK01 (sample SAMN16246547, study PRJNA631951) | gut metagenome | biome: gut microbiome; feature: rumen; material: SC-attached | host: Bos | place: Iran: Karaj | collected 2018-10 | reverse complement strand
TGGCGCTGGCTGTAATCGACGTTCGCGCTGAAGTTGCGGTAGGTCAGCATGACGCCCTTGGGGTCGCCGGTCGATCCGGAGGTATAGCTGATGGTGGAAAGCTCGTCCCAGTTGTCCGTGGGGAACACGACGTCGTCCGGTCCGTAGCCGTTCGGCCATTTCTCGGCGAAGAGGGCGTCTATCGTATCATAGACCGCCTTCGTCTGCTCGTCGGCCGCCCAGAGGCAGCTCCAGTCGTCGACGTTGACCACGAGTCGCACGTTGGGCATCTTGGCGATGTCCATGTTCTTCCACTTCACGGCATTGGTGAAGAGGGCGACGCTGTCGGAGTGATTCACGAGGAAGGAGGCGTTCTCCGGGGTGAAGTCCGCCAGCAGGGGGACGATCACGGTCTCGTAGGTGTTGACCGCCATATAGACCATGCCCCAGCGGGCGCCGTTGGCAGCATAGAGGGCGATCTTCTCGCCTTTCTTGAAGCCGAGGGCCTGGAAGGCCAGGTGGAATTTCTCGATCTGGACGGCCATCTGGCCGAAAGAGAAGGACTCGCCGCCGATGGTGTTGAGGGCGACCTTGTCCCAGTATTTTTTGGTGGCGTTCTGAAGACGCTCCAGGTAGTGGGGATATTTTTCCATGGATAGGGTTTTGGTTTTGTTGCGGCAAAAATAGCGGGAGGGGGATTTTTTTACAAGGCGCGCCGCGCGTATGTGGCGAATTATTCCGATATTTGTGGCGGAAAACATTTATTTGGGGCGAAAACATGGCGCACAAACCCATCATAGCACTCGTCTATGACTTCGACGGGACCCTGTCACCCGGCAATATGCAGGAATTCGGATTCATCCAGACCATCGGCAAGACGCCTGAAGAATTCTGGCGGATGAGTGACAGCATCGCAATCGGTCAGGACGCAAGTAACGTGCTTGCCTACATGAAACTGATGTTTGACGAGGCCCACAAGGCCGGCATCCGGCTGAGCCGCGAGGAGTTCCGGAAGTTCGGAGCGCACATCCGCCTGTTTGACGGTGTGAAGGAATGGTTCTCCCTGGTCAACGCCTACGGTGCGGCCAAAGGAGTCCGTATCGAGCATTACATCAACTCCTCCGGACTCAAGGAGATCATCGAAGGCTGTCCGATCGCCCACGAGTTCAAGCACATCTTCGCGGGGACATTCATCTACAACAGCGAGGGCGAGGCCGAATGGCCGGGCATCGCGGTAGATTTCACCGCCAAGACGCAGTTCCTCTTCAAGATCAGCAAGGGCATCTTCTCTTCGCGGGACAACAAGCGCGTCAACGACAGCATCTCCGACGACCAGAAGCGCATCCCCTTCCCGCACATGATTTATTTCGGCGACGGGCAGACAGACGTCCCGTGCATGAAGATTGTCAATATGTTCGGCGGTAATTCGGTCGCCGTCTACAACCCCCATGACCAGGTCGGTCGCGAGGTGGCCGCCAAACTGAAACGCCAGGGCCGGGTCAATTTCGTGACGCCGGCGACCTATACGAAGGACAGCCGCACCTTCCACATCGTGTGTGCGATCATCGACAAGATCAAGGCCGAATGCGACCTGAAACGCCTGTCGGCAAAGATGTAGGGCGGAGGCCCGTTATTTGATCAGATTGAGGAATTCGTTGCGGGTGCGCGGATCCTTCAGGAACACGCCCGAGAAAGCGGATGTCGTCGTGACGGCATTCGCTTTTTCTACGCCGCGCAGCTGCATGCAAGTGTGGTTGGCTTCGATGACGACGGCGACGCCCAGGGGATGCAGGGCCTCCTGGATGCAGTCGCGGATCTGTACGGTCAGCCGCTCCTGGACCTGGAGCCGCCTGGCATAGGTCTCGACGACGCGGGCGATCTTGCTCAGGCCGGTGATCTTCCCGTTGGGGATATACGCTACGTGGGCCTTGCCGATGAAAGGCAGCATGTGGTGCTCGCAGGTGCTGTAAAGCTCGATGTCCTTGACGAGGACCATCTGCTGATACTCCTCGTCGAACATGGCGGAACGGATGATCTCCTTCCCATCCTCAGCGTATCCCTTGGTCAGGTACTGCAGTGATTTGGCGACACGCTCGGGCGTCTTCAAAAGACCTTCGCGGGATTCATCTTCGCCCAGCAGGCGCAAGATCTCTTTGACATGGCCTGCAATTTGCTCTGTGACAGGGCCGTCGTAACTGTCGTTCTTCCGGTAAGACATGGCGTGTTTTTCGGCTTGGAAAGATTGCTTTGCAAAAGTAGGCAAAAAAAGTTTTTGTTTTGAATTTTTATATATATTTGCGCCAAATTGTAAAACCTACCTGATTATGTATTGGACACTCGAACTTGCCAGCAGCCTGGACGATGCTCCGTGGCCGGCAACCAAAGACGAACTGATCGATTATGCCAACCGTTCCGGCGCTCCCGAGGAGGTCATCGAGAACCTGCAGGAGCTCGAGGACGATAATGAGATTTACGAGAGCATCGAGGACATCTGGCCCGACTACCCTTCGAAAGACGACTTCTTTTGGAATGAGGAAGAATATTAAGAAATTGCTATTTGTAATCATTTGATTATCAATTAGTTATGAATAGACCAGGGATAGTTCCCTGGTTTTTTTTGTACCCCCAAATAAGGCAAAAACAAGCCGAAAATGACAGTTTTTGGATATTCACTACCCTTGGGACTATCCTTGAAAAGAAGAAATCCTCCTGAAAAGGTAATAGTAAGTTGGAAGGATGAGGAATAGTAAAAGGGATTCACAGGAAATCTGTATCTTTGTAACCAGAAAGGATAATGAATGGATATTTCTCTTGATTACATTAATCAGTTGTTGATGAAGATTGATGCTTTCTTTACAGAAAACATTGATAGTGGTTTTGCTGTGTCTAAACCAAGTGAATATGTAATCAAGCCAGTATCGGAATTATCCTCATCCTCATCACCATCATATGATGAAATATGGGACACTGGAAATCATTTGTCTGCTGCTCAATTAACCAACTTCCTTCTCAGCAACAGTGACAAATACAACTTTTGGGATTTTCAGCTCGTAAAAGTCAAGTTTTCATCAATGTGCATCATCTTGTTCCTCAATAACTATCCGGAACAGAAAGAACTTGGTATCCATTGCGCATTTCCAACCACCTATTCTTCTAGCCCTCGGTCTCCTTGGGACAAGGATAATCAGGTTAGTTCCGAGAAAAAGGGTAAAGACAGATAGAGGCTCTTAGCCTGCCTCAAACTTCCCTTATACTATCCAGAGTTTTTGAATACAGCTATAATTTACTGATAATAAAATCCTTAACCACAACTACTCCATACCTGGAACGAGGAAGAATATTGATTTGGCAATCAAATAGTTACTATGAATCCCGCGGCATCACCGCGGGATTTTTTATGGAGTACATACAGGGGGCGATTTGCACCTGGGACCTTGGTTTTTGAGGGTTTGAGGTACAAAACGGTCCCCATTTGCACCTGAAGGCCTGGCTTTGAAGCCCTCGGGGTGCAAGACAAGTCCGGTTTGTACCTGGAGGGTGGTAAATTGCAGGTTCGGGGTGCAAGACAAATCCGGTTTGCACCCGAAGGGCGGAATTTTGCAGGTTCGAGGGGCAAGATAAGCTCTTTTTGCACCCGGAGGAGAAAGAAAATCGTGGCAAAGCAGTAGTTTTTGGTAAAGACTACTGCAATGAAGAACGATTTTGAACGATTCGCCTCGCTGGACAGGGGCATCAATCCGCTGACGCTGGGACGCTACAGCGCAGCCGTCGACCGCTATCTCAATCCGACCGTCATCGAGGAGCGCAAGCTGAACGTCGCCTCGATGGACGTCTTCAGCCGCCTGCTGATGGACCGCATCATCTTCCTGGGCGTCCCCATCGATGACGATGTGGCCAACATCGTCCAGGCCCAGCTTCTCTTCCTGTCATCCCTGGACGCCAAGGCCGACATCTCCCTCTACCTCAACACACCGGGCGGACAGGTCAGCTCCGGCCTGGCCATCTACGACACGATGCAGCTCATTTCGCCCTCCGTGGCGACCATCTGCACCGGAATGGCCGCCTCCATGGGCGCCGTGCTCCTCTGCGCCGGCGAAAAGGGCAAGCGCTCCGCACTCCCCCACTCCCGCGTCCTGATTCACCAGCCCCTCGGCGGCGCCAAGGGCCAGGCCTCGGACATCCTCATCGCCGCCAAGCAAATCGAGAAGACCCGCACCGAGCTCTGCGAAATCATCGCCGCCCACTCCGGCCAGCCCTTCGACAAGGTGCTCGCCGACGCGGACCGCGACTACTGGATGAGCTCCGCGGAAGCCCTCGAGTACGGTATGATTGACAACATCCTAAGCAAGAAAAACGCATGAACATGACCCTGCAGCTCAAACGACCTGACCAGATCAAGGCCGCCCTCGACAAGTACGTCGTCGGTCAGGACGAGGCCAAGAAGACCCTCGCCGTGGCGGTTTACAATCACTACAAGCGCATCCTCCACAAGGACGACCCCCTTCGCGAGACCGACGTGGAGAAGAGCAACATCCTCCTGCTCGGCCCTACCGGCTGCGGCAAGACCCTGCTCGTCAAGACCATCGCCCAGATGCTCGGCGTCCCCTACTACATCGGCAGCGCGACCTCCATCACCGCTTCCGGCTATGTCGGGGACGACATCGAGAGCCTGATCGCCGGACTGCTGATGAACTGCGGCTACGACGAGCGCAAAGCCTCGCGCGGCATCGTCTTCATCGACGAGATCGACAAGAGCGCCAAGAAGGAAGCCGGCGTCTCCATCACCCGTGACGTCTCGGGCGAATGCGTGCAGCAGGGCCTGCTCAAGATGATCGAAGGCCACCGTGTCGGCGTCCCCCCTTTCGGCGGCCGCAAGCACCCGGAACAGCCGCTGCTGTATGTGGACACAACTGATATACTCTTTATCTGCGCCGGAGCTTTCGTCGGCCTGGAAGAGATCGTCGCCCGCAGGACGGGCCGCGACAAGAGCCGCATCGGCTTCCAGTCCTTCGGAAAGGCCGAGACGGGCGGGAACCTCCTTGCTGAAGTGACCGCCCAGGATCTCAGGGACTACGGCATGATCCCCGAGTTCGTCGGACGCCTCCCCGTAGTCACCTACGTGGACCCGCTGGACACGCCGACCCTGGAGCGCATCCTGACCGAGCCCAAAAACTCGCTGGTCAACCAATACAAGGAACTCCTGCGCGAGGACGGCGTCTGCCTCAACTTCACGCCGGAAGCCATCTCCGCGGTGGCGCAGCGCGCGTCCGAGCTCGGCACGGGCGCCCGCGGCCTGCGCAGCATCATGGAAAGGGTCATGCGCGACGTCATGTACGCGGCGCCCAAGGCCGCATCGAAAGGCAAGCCCGGAGAGGTCGTGATCTCCCGTGAAAAAATTTTGGCAGCGGGTTGAAAGATGCGGCGGTTTTCGCCGTATCTATTATCGCGAACAGTTGTAATATGATTAGAAAACCCCGCACGGAAAAGAAATTCAACCTGGGCGACGACACCCTCAAGAACGCCGCCGCCAGTCTCAACCGCATCTTCAAGACCGTTGAGTTAGAGGGACTTTCAGAGGATGCCGTCAGCGCCCACGCCGACGACATCCGCATTGTTTCGGAACGCTTCGGCGTCTGCCCCAAGGCGGCCGTCCTCTTCGCCGCCATCCTCGAGAAGACCAACTCCTCCAACAGTTGCGACGACGAGGATCTCGCCAACTATGTCGGCTGCACCAACATCGAGTTCCTCGGCTTCCACGAAGCCCTGCGCGAGCTCGAAGACAAGGGCGTCGTCACCCACGGCGGCAGCCGCCGCCCCAGCTACCGCGCCACTACCGAGGCCGTCAAGGCCGTCGAGAAGGACACGGAGTTCACCCCCGTCAAGACCACTGAGCTGACTTCCGACGAGTTCTTCACCTTCCTGCGCCGACTCGTCAGCAACATCCGCCAGGGCGCCATCGACGCCGACCGCTTCCATGAGGAGGTGGTCACCCTGGTCGACCGCAACCAGCAGTTGCTCTTCTGCCGCAAGCTGGCCGGCTCGCCCCTCTGGACCGAAGCCTGCACCGACACCGAGCGCCGTCAGTTCTTCTACCTCTGCCACCGCTACGTGTCCCACGGCAACCCCTACGTGCCCATCGACGTCCTGATGAACCTCATCGACATGTTCGACGACGACATGCGCCTGCGCCGCCGTTTCGCCAACGAGTCCTCCGGCCTGCAGAAAGCGGGCCTGGCTACCTTCGGCAACGAGAACGGCTTCGTCAACAACGACACCCTCGCCCTCTCCGACGAGGTCAAGGCCGGGTTCTTCGCCGAAGTGGAGCTCGCCCCCGAGGAGAAGGTCAACCACAAGGACCTCATCCGCTGGGAGTCCATCAAGGAGCAGGAGCTCTTCTACAACCCCCGCGAAGCCGAGGCCGTCGCCCGTCTCGCCGACATCCTGGACGAGGAGCACTTCAAGCAGGTGCAGGCCCGCCTGCAGGAGCAGGGCATGCCCCGCGGCGTGTCCGCCATCTTCTACGGCGGCCCCGGCTCCGGCAAGACCGCAACCCTCAAGGCCCTGGCCCGCAAGACCCGCCGGGACCTCTTCTGGGTGGACCTCAGCGCCCTCAAGAGCAAGTGGGTCGGCGATTCGGAGAAGCAGGTCAAGGCCCTCTTCGACACCTACCGCGCCCTCGTGCGCACCAGCGAGCGCGCTCCCATTCTCGCCGTCAACGAGGCCGACGCCCTCTTCACCAAGCGTCTGACCAAGGTGGAGCAGAGCACCGACCTGATGAACAACGCCATCACGGACATCGTCCTCAACGAGCTCGAGACCCTCGACGGCATCCTCATCGCCACGACCAACCTCGTCGGCAACATGATGGACGCCCAGGACAATGCGATGGAGCGCCGCTTCCTCTTCAAGATTGCCTTCGACGCCCCCAAGGCAGACGTCCGTGCACGCATCTGGCAGTCCAAGCTTCCCCACATCTCCGAAGCCGACGCCAGCGCCCTGGCCTCCGACTACCCCTTGAGCGGCGGCAACATCGACAACGTCGCCCGCAAGTCCGTCGTCGACTACGTCCTCACCGGCGCCCACGCCGACCTCCCCACCCTCCGCAAATACTGCGGTGAGGAAACCCTCTCCACCCCTCGGAAAACCCCCGCCCGCATTGGTTTTTAGCGGGAGGGGGCGAACAGAAAGGACTATTTGGCCGGCCAGGACTGGGCGAGGCGCCAGTCGGCGACGATGCGGATGGAGGGGAGCTCTTCCCGGGCCTTTTCCGGACGCATCAGGAAGTACTGCATCAGGCCCAGGACCCGCTCCACGTTGTCCAGGGTCACGGGAATCCGGAAGAAGTGGTAATCCACGATACGGACCATCAGGATGTTCTTGTCATCGACGGTCTCCAGGCGGTAAGGGAGCCCTTTCCGCTTCATCCCCTCCTCGACGGTGATCGCCAGGGAGGGGTATTCGATTTGGGCGATCATCCGGGCCTTTTCCTTTGAGCTGATACTGGTCATACCCTAATATACACGCCCGTGGCCCGCTTTCTTTCAGCGCAGGTCCGAAAAATCCACGTAATCCGCCGGCAGCTCGTAGTCGAGGCGGCCGTTGTCGCGCAGCTCCATCAGCAGGCGCCCCAGCAGGTTCGGGCCCACGAAGGACCGACCATCCGCAGAGAGCTTGGCCCCCCAGGAGTTGGCATACTCCCCCGGGAAGGTAGTCTGGTCCTCCACGATGAATAGTCCTGCCGTGGCGGCCAGCTCCGTACGGAACTTCTCGCTCTGCTCCCACTTGCGCATCAGGCAGAACTTCATCGCGTCCACCAGGTAGCGGCCCCAGTCCGCACGCTGCTTGCCGAGCTTGAACTGATGCTTGGCCTGCATCTTCGGCTGTCTCGCCGCGTACACGGCCTTGCGCGCCTCCGGATCCGTGAACTTCATGATCTGGTAGAGGCGCTCGGAGGTGCTGAACACGACCCCGTCCAGCGTCACCGGGATACGGCCGAAATTGCTGAAGTCGCCCCACTGCTGGTCGACCTTGTGGATACGGGCGACCCGGTCGGCCGGGTAGGTCTCAATGGAATAATACTCCGGATGCCAGGTCCGGACACTGTCGGATACAAAACCCATAACTATTTGATATATTGCTTGTTAAAATCCATCAGAATGGCCCGGAGGTCGGGCTTGAGCTTCGCCAGGACCGTCTCGGCCCAAGCGCGCGGGATCTCCATCCCGGGGGTGGCGGCGGCCAGTCCGCCCGCAATCGCCGCGATCGTGTCCGCGTCCGTCGCGAGGGACACCGCGTTGCGGACCGTCTCCTCGTAGGTCCGGGACTGCAGCCAGCAGCAGAACGCCTGCGGGATGGACACGTCGCAGTTGTAACTGTGGTCCGCCGTCGCGCGGATCACGGCCACCGGCGTGGAGAAGTCGTAGCCGAAGGCCTCTTCGACATAACGGCCGACGTCCTCCTTCGCCATTCCGTGACGCGCCAGCCAGATGCCGGCGGCGACGGCCTGCGCCCCGCGTATGCCTTCATCGGAGTTGTGGCTGACCTCGGCGCTCCGACGCGCCAGATTGAGCGCTTCCTCCAGGGACTCCACGGCCCAGCCGCAAGCTCCGACACGCATCGCGCAGCCGTTCGTGACGCCCCCGTAAGGCTCGTGCTCCGGCCCTTGCAGCCAGGCGCTGAAGCGGTGGCTGTAACCCGAGCGCGGATAGCGGGTGCAGATGCTTACCAGGCTCTGTATCAGGTTCTCCCGTGTGCGGTCGCCCAGCAGCCAGCGGGCGATGGCCAGCGTGGTGACGCTGTCGTCCGTGGGCCTGGAGCGCGGCGGGAACAGGGGAAAGTTGAAGTTCTTGGTGCGGTGATGCTCATAGACGCTGCCGACCATGTCGCCGACGATCACGCCCATCAGGCCCCTGACCGGGGCTTCTGTGAAATTGTCTTGGTATTCCATCATGATTTTCGTTTGCTTAAGTATACCCGGATTCCGCACCGTTCTTTCAGCCGGGAAGATAAAGTTACGAAATCTTTGCCACGGAATGCAATTTACGAGCGGAAAGAGCGTATATAACAGTGCTATGGAAGATATTTTGGAAAGACTGGAGGGTTGTATCCCCCAACTGAAAGAGCATTACCGCGAATACGGAAGCGAGGCCGACATCGCCCCGTTCCTCTACGGGCAAGCCTGGAAACTGGAAGTCGGGAAGTGGCTCGATGAGCACGGCTCCGCACAGAAAGGCAAGAACACCGGGCTGGAATGCCGTCCCGAGCAAGTCGTCGCCATCCTGATGCGCAACGGCGTGCCCCTGTCCGACATCCGCGCCACCTACAAGTCGCTGACCATCACCCTGGAGAACGGACGCTACCGCATCTACCGGACCGCCAGCGGCTACTCCGACGGCTCCTTCGTCATGCTGGAGCCCGTCCACACGCATCTGTGCGAAGACCAGCTCGATGCGGATGCCCTCGCCGGCCTGTTGCTCTCCTTCGACAAACTGCTCGGACGCGTCAAGCAGCGCTACGGCAAGCTGCTGGACGAATTCGCCCAGATCCGCCTGGAGAAGGAGAAGGAGGAAGCGGCGGAACGCATCGCCCGCCAGGCCGTCGAGAGCGTGCTCAAGGAGCGCGTCCTGCCCCTGGGCCTCAGCTGCGAATTCTGCGTCGGCAAGGACGGGAAAGTCCGTCTCCACCTGCGCCAGGCGCTGGAAGCCGAGATGGTATTCCCCCTCTCCGAGCTGGCAGTTGAGCTCTCCGACCCGGAGCGCGTCCACGCCGCGATGAAGCCCGTCGACCCCGGTCCCGACGCCATCACCGACCGCAGCGGGAGCCGCCCCCTTTCGGCGCGTATGCTCTACAAGAAACGGCTTGCGAAGGGGCATCTTCAAAACATTATCGTCTAGGATGAAAGATTTCACGCCTTTTCCAGTACCTTTATCATAGATATATTCGAACTATGATTAAAGATCATCTTTCAGACACCGTTTCGGCTGCGCAGAAAGCCGACGTCACGGCCCTGAGCCGTTTCCTTCTCTCCAATCCCTCCCAGCCCCTCCTCGCCACCGGATCCGGCGGCGCCGATTCGGTTGCCGACCTGGCCGCCCTCCTCTACGGAGCCCGTGGGGGCGTCTCGTACGGCGTCTCCCCCTACACCCTCAACTCCTTCAGCGATGCGGCGCTCAAGACCTCCAAGCTCCTGCTGGTCAGCGGAGGAGGCCACAATGCCGACATCAAGTTCGTGGCGAAACGAGCCCTGGCCGTCAACCCGGAAGGAGCCGGCATGTTCGCCCTCCACACCGGTGAGCGCAACGAAGTCCGCAAGCGTTTCCTGAAAGCCGGGACCGGACACGACCTGGATGTTCCCCTCCGTCTGGCCAAAGACGAATTCGTCTCCTGCATCACCCCCCTGGCCTACTTCACCCTGCTGACCCGTGTCTTCCAGCCCTCCGTGGACCTGGAGCCGTACAAGCGCGTCCCGGAGCAGCCCTTCACCCTCTGCCACAACGATGGCTCTCCCCTGCCTGAAACGGAGCTTGCCAGCGTCCGCAACTTCGTCATCCTCCATGGCAGCTGGGGCCGTCCGGTGGCCTGGAACCTGGAAGGCAAACTGGTCGAGAGCGGCTACGCGCCGGCCGGCGTGTCCGACTACCGCAACTTCTGCCACGGCCGTTTCATCTTCATTTCCAATCACTTGGAAGACACAGCCATCGTGATGCTGGTCTCTCCCCGTGAGCGTGACATCGTGGAGCGGACGCGCAAGTTCCTGCCGGCCTCGACCCGTCTGGTGCTCATCGAAAGCGAAGCCGACGCGCCCGAAACCTGCCTCGACCAGCTCCTCCGCGCGACCGCCTTCTTCGAAGCGCTCAGTGCGGCGGCCGGAGTCACCCCCTACGATCCGTCCAACCCGGGCCGCATCGACAAGCGAGTTCCGATGAACGTCCCCTTCACGGCCGAACTGGAGCGACGCGGACCCCTGACCCTGCCGTAAAAGTTTTTTAAAAGAAATGCGGTGCCGCCGGGTATAGATGAGTGTAATTCCTTAAATTTGTAGAGCGAATGACCCTCAAGACCGATTATTCCAAGACCTTCAGCTACGCCCGGATGCAGAACGGCATCCCGGCGGTGCGCAGCATCACCCTCCGCAACCCCGGCGGCCCCGCACGGAAAGACCTGCACCTGTCCATCCGTTTCGACCCCGCCTTCTCGGACGGGTACGAAACGGTCGTCAGCGAGCTGCCCGAGAAGGGAAAGGTCCTCTTGGACGGCATCAAGGTCCTGCCTTCCGCCTCCTACCTGGCCAATCTCACGGAGCGGGTCGAAGGGAAGATGATCCTGGCTTGCGACACGGTCGAGGAAAGCTACTCCGTCACCCTTTTCCCTTACGACTTCTGGGAAGGGGTAGGTAACACGCCGGAACTGCTCGCCGCCTTCGTCCTGCCCAACCATCCGGCCATCCGCCCCATCCTGCAAAGGGCCGGCGAGAAGATGGAGGAATGGACCGGGAGTCCCTCCCTCAACGGCTACCAGGCGGATGCCCGGCGCGCCAAACTCCAGATGGCGGCCCTCTACGATGCCCTCCGCGAGCAGCGGATCGCCTACGCCAATCCCCCGGCCTCCTTCGCCCGGCAGGGCCAGCGGGTCCGCCTCCCCGAAGACATCCTCTCCGGGAAATTCGCCACCTGCCTCGACGCCGCCCTCCTCTACGCGGGCTGCCTCGAAGCCGTCGGCCTGCGGCCCCTGGTCGTCATCCACGAAGGCCACGCCTACGCCGGCGCCTGGCTGGTCGAGAAATCCTCCCCCTACCCCGTCCACGACGACCCCGCCCTGCTCAGCAAGAGCAGCGCCGACGGCATCAACGAAATCCTCCTGGTCGAAACCACCGGCTTTCTCCACGACAAGAGCTTCGACGAAGCCGCCGACATCGCCGCCGGGACCCTCGCCGACGTGGACAGTTTCCTGCTTTTCGTCGATGTCTGCGCCGCCCGCAACCTCGGCATCCTGCCCATCCCCGTGCGCGTCCTCACCCCCGAGGGCTACGTCATCGACGAGACCACGGTCTGCAAGCCGGTCCTCCCCGGAGAGATCCCCGACGCCGACGAAATCGACATCGACCGCCCCGCCACCGTCGACAAACATACGATCTGGGAGCGCAAGCTCCTCGACCTGAGCAACCGCAACAACCTGGTCAGCCTCCACGTCAAGAAGAACGCGATGCAACTGGTCGGCGCCGCCACGGAAGAAGCCGTCCGGATGCTGGAGGACGGCGCCGCCTTCAGCATCTACGGCATCCCCCAGGGCTGGACCGCCGACCTGCGTCCCGGCGGCATCTACCGCGAACCCGGCCCCGAAGACCCCCTGCACGCCTTCGCCTGCAAAGAAACCGCCGACCGACGTTTCCACAGCTTCTGGAACGAGGAAGGCACTCTCATCCACCTCGACTTCCTGCGCAAGGAAGCCCGCCACTACCTCGAGGAGAACGGCGCCAATACCCTCTACCTCACCGCCGGCGCCCTGAAGTGGAAGGACGAGGCGGACAAGGACCGTTTCGCCCCCGTTCTCCTGGTCCCCGTCGAGATCGCCAAGTCCACGGGCACCGTCAAGTGGACGGGCGAAGACATCTGCGCCAACCTCACCCTCCTGGAGATGCTGCGCCAGCAGTTCGGGATCAGCATCCCCGGCCTCGACACCCTGCCGGAGAAAGGCGGCCACGTCGCGGTGCGCAAGGTCCTCAACACCCTGCGCCGCGCCGTCATGGACCGGAAAGGCTGGGACGTAGAGCCCCTGATGTTCCTCGGCAACTTCACCTTCAACAAGTTCATCATCTGGAACGACATCCACACGCACCGCGCGATGCTGGACGCCCACCCCGTCGTCGAGAGCCTCGTCGAAGGGCGGCTCTCCGTCCGGGACGTCGTTCCGCCCGAAGGCCGCGTCGACGAGCTCTGCCCCTCCGCGGGCATCCTGCAGCCCATCAGCGCCGACTCCTCCCAGCTGCGCGCCATCCGGGATGCCGTCGACGGCCGCAGCTTCGTGATGCACGGGCCTCCCGGCACCGGCAAAAGCCAGACCATCACCAACATCATCGCCAACGCCCTTTACAACGGCCGTCGCGTCCTCTTCGTCTCTGAGAAGAAAGCGGCCCTGGAGGTCGTCCAAAAGCGGCTCGAGGAGATCGGTCTGGCCCCCTATTGCCTGGAACTCCATTCCAACAAGGCCCGCAAGTCGATGGTCCTCTCCAAGCTGGACGCCATCCTCTCCCTCGGGCACGAGACCGCCCCGGAATCCTTCGCCGCGGACGCGGAGCGGATGGATGAGGAAAGGAACATCCTGGACACCCACGCCGAAGCCGTCAACCGCGTCTATCCCGCCGGCCATTCCCTGTACGACTGCGTGTCCCGCTACCTGCAGCTGCCGGCGGAAATCCCCGTCCGGCGCATCCCGGCGACCGTCATCGCATCCCTGGATGCGGGCGGATTCCGTGACCTGCAATCGGCCCTCAGGGACTATGTGACGGCGATCCGCCATTCCGGCATCGGCACCGACTGCCAGCTTTTCGACCTCCCCGTCGTGGAATACAGTCCCGCCCTGCGCGAGCGCCTGGAAGAGCGTTTCGAGGCGGCCCTCGGCAAGCGCGGCATCCCCTTCTGGTGGGAGGCCCGCAAGATCGAGAAGGAACTCGGGCGCCCCATCGGGGTAAAGGCATCCCGCCGGGCGATGGCGGAGGTGCGCGAGAAATTCACCCGCTGGCGCGACCACCTTTCCGGGCTCAAGATGTACGCCATCTACGCGCGCCAGAAAGCCCGCCTCCGCGGCCTGGGCCTGGGCCTGGTGACCGACGAATACGAGTCCGGCCGCATCCCCTGCGAATGGCTGCAGGACTTCTTCCTCAAGTGTTTCTACCGCTCGTACGCCATCCACATCCTCGGCCGCGAGAAGGGCCTCGGCATCTTCTGCGGCGAGCTGTTCGAGTCGTTCCTCGCCAAGTTCCGCGAAGACGACGCGGCCTTCCGGGAGACGACCCGCCGGGAACTGGTCGCCCGCGTGTCCTCCCGCCTGCCCGCGCCCGGCGACAGCATCCTGCAGGGCCCCGAAATGACCCTGCTCAAGAAGGCGATCCGCAACAATTCCCGCGGCGTGTCGCTGCGCACGCTGTTCGAGCGCATCCCGCACCTGCTGCCCCGCCTCTGCCCCTGCATGCTGATGAGCCCCCTCTCCGTCTCGCAGTACCTCCAGCCCACGGGCGGGCAGTTCGACCTGGTCATCTTCGACGAAGCCTCCCAGCTCCCGACCAGCGAGGCCGTGGCCTCCATCGCCCGGGGAAGAGCGCTCATCGTCGTCGGCGACCCGAAGCAGCTGCCGCCGACCACCTTCTTCGAAAAGAACGTCTTCGACGAAGAGAATGTGGAGAAGGAGGACATGGAGAGCATCCTGGACGACTGCATCGCCCTTTCGCTCCCTTCCGTCCACCTGAAGTGGCACTACCGCAGCCACCACGAGAGCCTCATCGCGTTCAGCAACGCGCACTACTACGACAACCGCCTGCTGACCTTCCCTTCCAACGACGACCTGGCCACCCGCGTGAGTCTGCAGCCCGTCGAAGGCGTCTATGACCGCGGCCGCTCGCGCACCAACGAGGCCGAGGCCAACGCCGTCGTGCAGGAAGTCGAGCGCCGGCTCTCCGACCCCGTGCTCCGGCGCCGCAGCATCGGGATCGTAACCTTCAACGCCAGCCAGAAGAACCTCATAGACAAGAAGTTGGAAGAGCTTTTCGCCCACCGGAAGACCCTCGCCCGCAACGCTACGGACCAAGCGGAGCCCCTGTTCGTCAAGAGCCTGGAGAACGTCCAGGGTGACGAGCGGGACGTGATCCTCTTCTCGGTCGGGTACGGCACGGACCGCCACGGAAGGGTGTCGCTCAACTTCGGCCCCCTCAACCAGGACGGCGGCTGGCGACGGCTCAACGTCGCCGTGTCCCGCGCCCGCTCGGAGATGAGGGTATTCTCCTCCCTGCAGCCCGAACAGATCCGCACGGACGGTTTCGTCCCGCAGGGCGTCACGGACCTCAAGGCCTTCCTGCAATACGCCCGCGACGGGCGCGAGGCCCTGGACCTGCCCCCTTGCGCGGCGGCGGAAGGCGACCTCTTCGCCGAAAGGATTGCGGAGGAGCTGCGCGCCCAGGGGCACACGGTCCGCACCGGCATCGGCTCGTCCGACTTCCGCGTGGACGTGGGAGTCGTGGATCCCGCGCGTCCCGGCTGCTATCTCTACGGCATCCTGCTGGACGGCCCGCTGTACGCATCCGCCGAGTCAGCCCGCGACCGCGAAATCATCCGTCCCCAGGTCCTGGAAGGCCTCGGCTGGACGCTGAAAAGACACTGGATATTAGATAAATATGATGACTGACAAAACTTGGGAAGAGTTCTGCGAACTCTATTTCGACGAAGCGAAGCGCCTCGCCGACATCCACATCGCCAAACACTGCGAGAAGAACGGGGCCCCCAACAAGCGGGTGGACCTGGCCTACGTGAAAGACGCCGCCGTCCTGGCGGCGCTGGAGAAGACCTACGCCCACTTCGACAACACCCGGGGCGCGAATATCCTGACCTTCCTGTCCCGGGTCGTCCACAACGAAGTGATCGACGAGCTGACCCGGCAGTCGAATCAAGCAGCGAAAGAGCAGGGTATCGACGACCTCAAGACGACCATCCTCTCTTCGGCTGACGATTTCCCCCGGGACAACAAGCAGTTGATCCTGCGTCTGCGGGCGGCGATCGACAAGCTGTCCCCCAGCGACCAGATCATCCTCTACAACTACCTGGATGACAAGAAGACCTACATCGCCCGCTCGGTGCAGGCGCTGGGGACTTCGGAGAATTACGTCAGCCTGCGGCGTTTCCAGATCTTCCAGCGCCTGCCGCGCCTGATGGAAATGACCCGGGAGCAATACCTGCGCTACCATGAGGACGCCTGCGAGTCCGTGCCCGGCACGGTCTTCCAGATGATGGTGCTGAGAAACGAGGAAATGGATGTCAAGAAGAGCTACAAGCGGTCCCTGCCCGGAAGCTCTGTCGTCCGTATCTCGAAGAGGTCCAACCCGATCCAGCCTTCGCTGGACCTGGATGCACTGACGGCTTCGCTGCTGAGGGAGATCCTTTAGCGGGGGTCGATCATGTAAGCGTCAACGTAGGACCGGATTTCGGCTTTCAGCTTTTCGCTGTCCTCGGTGGGTAGGATTTCGATATCCGCGGCCAGGCCGAGGTAGAACCGCCTGACTGCGTCCCATCCATATACAACCGTATCAAGGATCCAATGGTTCGCGCCATCCTTGTACAGTTCATTTTCAGGTAAATCTACGGCACAGGAATACTCCTCCAACAGGCAATTCCGAGCCAGGACACCCAGCCGGAGACGGATGTGATATTCACCCTTCCCCTCATTCAGCCAGC
>JAEEGK010016208.1_pt1 | contig 16416 bp, 14 predicted proteins | sample 8958771 | NCBI WGS metagenome assembly JAEEGK01 (sample SAMN16246547, study PRJNA631951) | gut metagenome | biome: gut microbiome; feature: rumen; material: SC-attached | host: Bos | place: Iran: Karaj | collected 2018-10 | reverse complement strand
GAATATGAGTAGGTGTCGAACAGATGGCCTGAGATATTCATCCTGTAGCCGTGGGTGATATGTCCGCCGCTGTAGTAGTCCAGACCCAGAAGCTTCTGGCAGCCTGTCCTCTCCTTGATCACCTGCCACTGCTCCCTTGTCAGGTCGGACGGGTTTGTCACGCCCATCTCTGCAAGTGACGGGACCTGGACCATCGTGTTCAGGATTGCCCAGTAGGCGCAGAGGTTCGCGTCAGCTCCGCTGTGGGGCTGCACATATGCATGCTCGGCACCGAACACCTTGCATGCCAGCTCCGAGGCATGGGCCTCAATGGCATCGACATTCTCACAGCCTGCGTAGTATCTGTGATATGCGAATCCCTCAGCATACTTGTCCGTCAGGACATTGCCCATTGCCAGATGGCATGCAGGGCTGCTGTAGTTCTCGCTTGCGATCAGCTTCAGATGGCTTCTCTGGTTGCGGATCTCACCGACGATCCTCGAGGCCACAAGCGGATCCACCTGAGAGATGGCGTCCAGCTGTGCCACATATGCGGTCATGACGTCGTTGAGGTCGTTCTTATGCTCATCAAGGTATTTGCGCAGGACTGTTCCCATTTCCGATTCCCCTTTATCATAAAGAAAAAGCCGTAGATACGGCTCTTTCCATGCGTCTGATTATTGATGGCAGATGATTATCTGTCCTTGTCCTTCTTGCGGGAGATGACCTCCGCCGCGACATATGCTGGCTGCTGGGCCGGTTTCTCCTTGATGTTCTTCTCGGACTTTCTGCCCTTACTCTCTTTCTTGATTTCACCACGTGCCATATGGACCTCCGTATAAATATCAATGATATCTGAGTAATGATACAACTATGAAGGCATGCACGTCAAACCCATGAAATCATTTTTACTTGACAGCAGAAAACGTTTTGTTATAACGTAATAGCGCTCGCACACTAATATTTCTGGAGGAATGATGGCTAAAGAAGAAGCTATTGAGGTCGAGGGACTTGTGAAGGAAGCCCTGCCGAACGTGATGTTCCGCGTGGAACTCAAGAACAAGCATGTGATACTTGCCCACATGTCAGGCAGAATGCGCCAGAACCACATCAAGATTGTCCCGGGTGATACAGTGAAGATCGAGATGTCACCGTATGACCTTTCCAAAGGCCGCATCATCTACCGCGAGAAATAAGCCCTTATTTCAAGTCAAATACTCAATGTGCAGATCATTCCAATGACAGGAATGCAATTCAGCAGATGTTCTTGAGCTCAATACCGCGCACGATCAGGAACTTGCGCAGGTCCTGAAGCTCGTACAGGCGTCCGTTGCAGGCCTTGACGAAGACCTTGCCGCAGTTGATGGCATCGTCAAGTGCATTGTGGGCGTTGTAGTCCAGCCCGAACTGCTCGCTGAGCGATGTCAGGGCATGGCTCTTGAACTGAGGCCAGATGCGGCGTGAGATCTGGAGCGAGCACAGGTATTTGATCTCGGGGATGTCGATGTTGTAGTACCTGAGAAGGCTCGTCAGGACCCCCACATCAAAACGCGCATTGTGTGCGACTATGAAGTCATCGCCGATGAAGTACTGGATCTCAGGCCAGATGTACTCGAAATCCGGGGCATCTGCCACATCACGCGGACGGATGCCGTGTATCTCGATGTTCCTGGCATAGAAGTAGTCATGCCCTTTCGGGGGCTTTATGAGTGAATAGAACCTGTCAATGACGCGCCCGTCCTCATCGAACTTGGCTAGTCCGACAGAGCATGCGCTCTGAGGCATCTGGTTTGCGGTCTCAAAGTCTATTGTGGTGAATGTCATATCGATTTAGTAAGCAGTGCTTACAAGCTCCTGTCTCCTTGCAGATACAGCAGAGTGTAAACCGCTGTGGCGAGACTGATCCTGGTCCTGAGAATCTCAATGCCGCAGTTGTTGCTCTCCAGCTGCCCCTGCAGATAGTCTGACTCAGACCCGTATCCGGTGTCAAGAAGCTGCTTGTCCACCTCCCCCTGAGCCTCAAGCTGACTCTGTAAGGCGTCCTGATAATCTATCTGCGCGAGGTATACGGAGAGGTTGGTCCAGTTCTCGTCAACCGCGGACTGGACCTTGGCCTTTGCGCTCTGGATGTCCATCTGTGCCTCGGAGACGGCGCTCTCGGTCCTCTTGACGTTCCGGACCGCCTTGCCTCCGTCCACTATGGTGGTCTTGAGCGCGAATGTTATGGTTGCGCTCCAGTCGTCCTTGCCGTACCAGTCCTTCTGCGCAAACGGCAGGCGGCTTCCGCTATAGTCGGCGTTGACCACAAGTGCCATGTCAGGCTTCCAGTTGACCGATGCCCCCGCTATGTCGTTTGTCAGTTCCGCTATCTGTGACAGGGCCCCGAGCAGCTGGAACGTTGTCCTGCTGTCAGAGAGGCACCTTGACGAGAGAGTGCTGTAATCCGTGCCCTTGAGGCTCTCAAGCTGTTTGTCAAACTCAGCCTCATCGAACTCGATGTCATCTGCAGTGAGGTCCTTGAGGCCTGTCAGGTTCCTCAGCGCTGTGACCATCAGCACTATCTGCTGGTCAATCTGGGCCTTGGCCACATCGATCTGACGTGACTGGACCTTGATCTTCAGGGCATCGGTTGCAAGCATCATGCCGTTCTGCTGGGCGTTGTCCGCATGGCCTACAAGCTTGTCCGCTATCTCTCTCTGGCTTTCAAGAAGCTTCTGAATCTGAAGCAGGTAGTAAAGGGCCGCGACCCTGGTCCTGAGCTCTGTCTGGGCCTTCTCAATCGCATCCTCCATCTGAAGGACACGTGCATCGTAGACCTTCTGGTAGAGCCTGACCGCATTTGTGATCTTACCCCATGTGAACACCGGCTGGGTCAGTGAGAGCTGGAACTGATAGTACATGCTCTCCTGCCCGTTGTAGATAGTCACATAATCATTCGGAATCCCGTAGGCGGTGGTGTTGATGTAATCGCCGAGGTTGACCCTGATCGGGTCTATGGGGTTGGCGATGTAGCTTCCGGTGATTGTCAGGTCTATCGTGGGCGAATAACCGCTCTTTGCGTCCTTGACGTCCAGGCTTGCCTTGGAGACCTCCTCACGCGCCTTCATGATGTCGGGGTTTCCGCCCATCATGGCGCTCTGAAGATCCGTGACCGTCAGGGAGAAAAGAGGCAGTACGGAAAGAAGTATGATTAGCAGAATCGGTAGTTTCTTCATGGCGCAGGTGTGAAATCAATGTTTCCGAGGTTCGTGTTGGAATTGTTCGTATATGTGAATTCCTTCACTATGGCCTCATTTCCGAACACTACCCTGAGGTTCAGGGAGAAGGTCTTTCCGTTGTAGTTCGTCCAATCGAATGAATCGCTGTATGACTCCTCATTAATGCGGACGGTGTAATCATCAGTATTCCCAACACCAGAAAACTGTCCATGATTGTAGTAAATGTTGTTTCCTGTTGTAGTTTGCACTGCATATGTCATGTGATTCGCTGATCTTGTCTCATCAAAATCCTTCCACTCATCAGCTGTTCCGGCCTTCTTATACTGCAGCCATACCTGGACATTGTCATTCGCGTTGACAGGATCTGTGTTGATTGTGAGCTGAGGAGCGTCTCCGGAGTCAAACAGAACACTTCCACTGAAAGCGGGGATAACGAACTCATAGCGCTTCATGTACAGGCTGACGCTCAGCGTTCCGCTTTCGACATCCTCCTCCACGTGATGCTCTATGACTGTTCCGATGTTGTCCGTCATCTTCCAGCTTGAGCCGGGGCTTGTAAGCTTGAACATAACATTCGGAGTCCCGCCCTTGGGATATGAGATACTTATGTTGGCTCCACCTGTGACAACAACTGAGTCTGAGTTCTCCTTGCCCTCTACAAAGTACTCGAGATTGCAGGCTTCCGTCATGGCCGTTCCGGTGGCCACATCATAGACTGTGATGTTCAAGGTCGTGTAATCCTTGGATCCCTCCAGCTTCACATAGACATTGCTGGAGTTTGTGCTTCCGCTGATTATGGTCGCATCGGCCTTGGCTGGGAAATAGTCCTCATGATAGAAGATCAGATACAGCTTGGAGACATCAGCTGTCTTTCCGAACTCGGACTTCTTGGTTTCCCAAACAACCTTATTTACGGTGAATTCACCGTTCGCATTGGTGTTTGTGGTGGCGACATAGCCAGATCCCTCGCTAGGCCGAGTGATTGTCCCTGCCTGGAATTTGGCGAAGTCGGAGTCCCTCAGGCTGCTGTCTGTGTATGCGAACACACTGACATCCTGCACGTTTGCAGTCCCGGTCCCGCTTGCGGTGACGACCTTGCCGCTGATTCCGGCCTCGAAGACGACCGAGCATCCTGCAAGGACCAAGACCAGTGCAAGAAGAGCAATAATGACCAAAAATCTTCTTCTATCCATTTGAACGCTCCATTCTACGTTTCTTTCTCTTGATTGAGTTTCTCTCTCCGATGAAGTAGATCACCGGAACTATGAACAGCGTGATGAATGTCGAGGTCAGAAGGCCTCCGGCAATCGACTGTCCGACTGACGCATATATCTCAGAACCCTCACCTATTGCCAGTGCCATTGGTATGACACCAACGACAGTGGTCAGGGTCGTGATCAGAATAGGCCTGAGCCTTGATGCCGATCCCTTCACAACGCTCAGGGCAAGGATCTTCTCCTCAAAGACCGGATCCAGCATCTTGCCCCGCCCTGTCTCCTGCGTGTAGCCGCTTCCGGGCTTGTCGATCAGGCTCTCATCCACACCCAGTATCCTGGCTGCACGCTTTCTGTCGCGAAGCTGGTTGATGTAGTCGATCAGGATGATAGCGTTGTTGACGACAGTACCTGCAAGCGCGACCAGTGCTATGGCGCTCATCATAGTGATCGAGGACCCGAACACCAGAAGGCTGACAATGACACCGATCAGACAGAACGGGACACTGACCATGATGATCAGAGGCTGCCTGAAGCGCTCGAACTGGATGACCATGACCGAGTACAGGAGGAATATGGCAATGGCAACTGCAGTCACGACAGCTCCTATGCTGTCCTCTATCAGACCCATGATTCCGCTGTTCTTTGTCTCAATGCCTTCCCTGAGCGGGTTCTCGGCAAGATAGGCGCTCATCCTTGATGAGACACCTGAGGTGTCCTCGCTCACAAGGGTTCCGCCTATTGTCACGGACAGGGCTCTGTCTGTGTGCCTGATGGATGAGACAGTGCTGCTGACATCCATGTCACCCAGTTCCTCAAGCGTCACGATGCTTCCGGCTAGTGTCTTGATCGGGATCCTGCCCAGACTTGCAGTGTCTATGAAGCCGTCTGTTATGTCACTGGAGATATGGACATTGCTCCTGTCCTCCGTGCCGATCGACATGTTGCCGGTGTCCACACCGTTGAACAGGATCGCAGCCACCATGCCGGCCTCATAGCTTGTCAGGCCCAGTGAGTTGAGCTTGGAGTTGTCCATGTCAATCGTAAGCAGAAGCTCATCGAAGTTCGTGGATATCTCAGTGGTGGTGACATCCGGATCCGAAGCCAGGAACTCACGGATCCTCTCGCCCTCCTGATAGAGCTCGTTGAGGTCAGTCCCCACAAGCGTGAGCTTGTAGCCGCCGCCTCCCGAGATGTAAGAGACAAGCTTGTCAAAGCCTCCGTTAGTGGCAGTGACGCGGACATCGGTTATGCTTGCGGAAAGCTCATACTGGGCCTCATTGACAAGCTCATGGACGGTTCGTCTGTTTCCGGTCTTGAGCTTCACATACATGTAAGACTGGTTGGGCTTGCTTGTCATGTTGCCGCCCATGGCATCACTGACTCCGGCAAAGAGAGCAATGCCCTCAATCTCAGGCTGGAGCTCCCTGAGCATTTCTGAAGCTTCCATTGTCTTGTCCCTGGTCATCTCAAGGCTATAGCCCTGGGGGAATGTGAAGTTTACGTAATACTCTCCTGTGTCGACTGCAGGAATGAAGCTGTAGCCGAGGCTCATGATCAGAACAAAGGAAAGCATAAGCAGCATGACAGGCAGGACAATGACATAGCGCCTGTTCATCAGGCTCCACTTCAGTGCCCTGTCGTATGCGCGCTCAAGCCTGTCCATGAGCCTCATGAACCAGGTCTTTCTGGGAACCTTGGGGTTCTTTGCCATCAGGATCTTGGCAAGGAACGGGACAACCACGACAGCGACAATCAAAGAGGCTCCTATACAGAAGACAAGGACCTTTGCAAAGCCGCTCAGAATCATGCCGACCATACCCCCTAAGAAGATAATCGGTATGAAAACAACGATGGTTGTCATTGATGAGGCTATTATTGATGCTCCGACCTCATCAGCACCCATTAGAATCGCATCCTCGGGCGAGTAATCGCTTCTCCCCAGATGGCGCGATATCTGCTCAAGCATGACGGTTGAAGCGTCAACGACCATACCAAGGGCAACGACAAAGCTGGAGGTGGTGATGAGGTTGATTGTCTGACCTGTGACCTTCATCACGATGAATGTGAAGAGGAATGAAAGCGGGATGGAAGCACCTATCACCAACGTGGCCCTGGGGTTGTTCAGGAACAGGAATATGACTATGACCGCAATCACAATTCCCATGATTCCGGACTTCAGGACATTTGACAGGGACTGTGAGATGCTCTTGGAGTCATCTGAGAATATCTGATATGAGAGAGCCCCGTCCGTATCATCCGGAAGACCGGCGAGAATCTCGCGGATCTCACGGTTGATCTTGACCGTGTTTCCGGATGACCTCTTTGTCACCGACACCATGACAAGGTCGCTTCCCTCGGATATGGCATAGACCGATGCCTCAGGATAGCTGAATGAGACATCAGCGATGTCCCCGAGCCTCACCATGACGTTGTCGGAGCCCATTCCCACAGGAAGGTCCCTCAGCTCCTCAAGGCTGCTGATTATTCCGTCATATTTGACGTTGATCGTATGGCTCTGGTAGTCAGCTGTCCCCAGAGGCACGGAGAAATTGGAGTAATTCAGCACCTGATAGACCTGAAGGATGCTGATTCCCTTTGACGAGACATCATCCATGCGCAGCTTCACATCGATCTGGGCCTTTGTGTCACCGTACATCTCAACAGCAGCCACACCCTCGATCTTGGTGATCTTGGGCTTGAGTGTGTCGTTTATGTACGATGTTATCCTCGAGATGTCCTTTCCTCCTGTTATGGCGAACTGCATGACAGGAAGCATTGTCGCTCCTCCGACCAGGGCATATGGCCTCTGGGCATCGGCAGGAAGGTCATCCTCCAGCATCTGCAGCCTGAAGCGCAGCTCGGTGAGCTGCTCATAGACATCAATGCCGTCCTGATAGTTGATCGTGATCCAGCTGAACGAGTTGTTGCTCTGGCTGGACATGCTCTTGAAGTACGGGAGCGTGACCAGGTCATCCTCTATGATCTTTGTTATGTCATTCTCCACATCCTCGGCGGAGGCACCGGGATATATCGTGATGACCTCGACCTCCGGAAGGGACATGTCCGGGATGAACTCCATGCTCAGACCCACAAGGCAGTACACACCGAAGACCACAAGGGCTATGAGGAACATTGCTATGACAACAGGATGCTTCACAGCATAGTGTGATATCTTCATCTGACATTCACCTTCTGGCCCTCAAGGACCATGCCCTGACCGTCGACGATGAAGAGAGTGTCCTTCCACTTCTCGTCAATCATTATCCTTGTGTTGTCGGCCGCAATCACATCGAGGCTCACATATCTGGCAGTCTCTGTCTCCGGGTCATACCAGTAGGCAGAGCCGTCGGTGTTCCTGGTCCTCTGGTCCAGGACCAGGGCATTCTCATAGGTCTTGTAGACCATCCTTATCTTGACGAACATTCCCGGCCTGAAATCTGACACATCACCTTCCAGCTTCAATGTGACCTTGAATGTCTTTGACTCGGGTGAGACATAAGGTGCAATGGTGTCCAAAGTAGCCTCAGCAATTGCCCCGTCCCTTGAGACAATGGCCTTTATCTCAGACTTGTTTGAGTTTATCAGGTCAAAGTACCTTTCTGGGACATTGAGGTTGATCTGTAGCTTATCAAGGTCAGCTATCACATACAGCGGATTGGAGGATGTTCCTATCGAGCCTTCGGCGCTGCCCGCCATCAGGATCGTACCTGATTTGGGGGCTGTCACGGTGGCATAGCCGAGCTGCACGTTGGCAAGCTCGTACTGGGCCTTGTAGGCATCGTACTGTGCCTTTGCCTCGTCATAGTTCTGCTGTGTGGCGGCTCCTGACTTGTACAGGTTGGAGACCCTGGTGAAGGTCGCCTCCGCTGCAAGGTAGACTGCCTCCGCCTGCTTGGCCTGAAGCTCATAGGGCTCGCTGTCTATCTGGGCAAGCACATCACCCTCATTGACATAGTCTCCGGCTTTGGCATAGTAGCCTGTGATTGTGCCCTGGACGAACGGCACCACCGGAATCATCGCCTGGGCCTCGATATAGCCTGAGAGCTCAAGACTCTGCTCCAGGTCTGCCCTGTACGGCTTTGCGACCTTGACTGCCGCAAGAGGATTCTCATAGACGGCCTTTGGCTTGTTTATGATGAACTTCCATATTAGAAAGAGGCCCGCACCCACGATGATGAGGGTTATAAGCCACCTGATCACTACTCCTGCTCTTCTTGCCATATGCCTTCACCTCCCTGCGCCAGTCTGCCAGTTGGCTATTACAGGGCAGATTCCCTCGAACACCAGCCTGTTCAGGATTGCCGCTATGGAATCCGCATCCGCCCTCTCATTGTCCAGGACCCATGCCTGCACCGTGGACATGACACCGCCGATCAAAAATGAGTCCAGGACCTGTGCATCCCTGTCGCTCATACCAGGGACAGCATCCTTCCAGATTCTTGAGCATCTGGACTCAACAATGCCCTTCATCTTCTCGACAAATGCCATGTCACCGTTGGCACCCAGAAGGATCCTGCAGAGATCCATGTGACGCTCCAGGCACTTGACCAGGATCGTTATGAAGTCATGGGATTTCTGCTCCAGGGCATCCAGTGCGATGCTGAAATCGGAGATGAACTGGTCCTCCATCTCCTTGATCATCGCATTCACATCCTGGTAATGGAAATAGAAGGTGCTCCTGTTAACATCGGCATCTTCTGTGAGTTCGCTGACTGTGACCGCGGAGAGCGGTTTCCTGCCTACAAGCTTTATCAGGCTCTCTCGCAGGCGCCTCTTTGTGTTGCGGACACTCCTGTTCTGTTCTCCCTTTGCGTTCATGGGATCCTCCGGCACGACAATTGTTAGGGATTATTACTATAATGAAGAGGCTTTAATTTTTCAACACCTTGTCGGATTTTAGTCAGAGTGTTTTATTGAGAGATGATGCATCACCGCCTCAAGGACGGATCCGGAGAGAGACCGCGCCTTGTCAGAGCATGTGAGATACTCGGCCTTCTCGCCTCTGGGGTCTATATCGGCTATCTTGAAGTGCTCAGGCACTGTCAGATTGTCATGCAGGAGGCCTCTGATCATGCCGTCTATAGTGGCCCTGACCTCACAGTCTCCCACATGGGCAATCACGTCACCAGCTTTGACAATGTCACCGATCTTCCTGCAGGCGGTGAATTCTCCCGCACATGGTGAGTGTATGACACGCTCTGTGGTGAAGCCGCCGATGTTTCCAGGAATTCCCGTGTTAGGCTTTGCAGAACCCTCGTAGATGAGTCTTCCCAGGGCATGGCCGCGTGTTGTCTCAATCACACAGTCCACATCGGAGCCTGCCACGAAGCCGGGTCCCAGGGCTATTGTGCAAGGGGCCATGCCCCTGTTTGTCCCGAGATTCCTCTTTGCGATTATGGCGTCTATAACCACCTCAGGCTTATACATCCTGATGCATCTGCCTTCAGGATCAGCCACAACAGGAATCTCTCCCTGAGCCAGAACAGACATGACATCCTCAGCCGCGCAGCGCCTTGCCCTCACACCCTCAACAACGGCATGGCCGTCAAACATGGCCTGCGCGAACGACACCGTACGTCTGATCACGGTGGGCTTGTCAATGTCCAGGCAGATCACCTTGAACCCGCTGTTATGAAGTCTGATTATCGTGGCGGTGGCAAGATCACCTGCCCCTCTCACTATTATGAGATTGTCAAATACAGAATCATAGTTGCTCATACAATACACCCTCCTGCTCGCTGGCTGTGCATACAAAGACATCAGCCGGATAGTCAAGATTCCTGAGAATCCCGGTATCCGTGAAGTGCTCCGCATCGTTGAAGACTATTGTCCTGTGACCGGGGAGACTTCCCTTCAGCAGACCCTCCGGATCCTGCAGGTACCATCTGAGATATGATTCATCCACAATCACGGACCTGCCATCACCGAACACCACGTCCTTTGCCTCATGTCCTATCCCCCAGAGCCCCATTACTGATATTGTGTATGTCGTGAAAGCAGGAACCACAGGATCCCTATCGGTATGAATCTTCAAAGGAAGTCCCCTGGAGCCGTCGGCCTCGCATAATATCACATCATATCTAAATCTCAGGACATCAAGATTCTCAAGAGGAGGACAGCTCCACTTACCGCTTTCCGTGTTCTCAAGAGCATAGATCACGGAGCACGGACCATCTGGTGCAAATGACAGGACCGAATCATCAGAGAAGATCCTGTCCGCCTTGTAGTCCAGAAGATACGGGGACCTGATCTTGGTCGTGGTGGTCATCAGGACCTTCCTGCCGCAGGAGCGCAGATAAGAGGAAAGGCCGGTCATCAAAGTGGTCTTTCCGCCTCCGCCTGTGATTGAGACAAATGCATTGTCAGAACATGCCCTGCCGCTGAGAGCCTCATAAAGGTCCATGCCATTATTCTAAAACAAAAGCAATGGTTGCGCAAACAACTTGCAGACTATATTCTTTGAGAAGGAGAATCCCATGAGCGAGTATTACAGACAGTTCCTTACCTCCATCCAGAGCAGCTACAAGACCCTCGAGCGCAGGACAGATCTCAATACCGGTGCGGAGGCCCTGTACCGTGACGGAGTCCTCATCGCATCTGAAGGAGGCGAAGTCAGGAAGGCAGACCTGTCAGAGCTCATCACAGCGGAGCCGCATCTTGTGCTGTTCGGCTGCGGCCATGTGGGGAAGGCCCTTTATGACCTTGCCGTCCTCCAGGACATGAAGGTAACAGTCATAGACCCCAGAGAAGAACTTCTCACGGAGGAGAGATTCCCTCTGGCAACACGGATCAACACACAGTATGAGAATTTCCTCTCACAGGATCATCCGGACCTCATATCACCCTATTACTGCATCTTCACCCACGGGCACACCTTTGACTCCGACTGCCTCCTGTACGCGCTCAGACACCCGCACACATACATCGGCATGATCGGGTCCAAGGCAAAGATAGCCTGCTGCTTCGACATCATGCGGGAAAACGGCATAACCGAGTCCCAGCTAGAGGATGTCCGTTCACCCATCGGGCTTCAGATAAACGCCGTCACGCCCCAGGAAATCGCCGTGGCGATCATGGCACAGATCATCTCCGTGTTCCGCAAGGACAAGAACGCCGTCAAGATCGATGCCTCACTTCTCAAGAAGGCCTCAGAGCAGCCCGGCATCATGGTGAGGATTGTTGAGAAGACAGGCTCCACACCACGCTCCGTGGGATCCATGATGTTTGTCACACAGGACGGAATCTGCGGCACAGTCGGCGGAGGAGCCATTGAGAACCATGCCATTGAGAGAGCAAAAAAAATGCTCAAGCAGGAAGAATCATTCCTTCTTGAGCATCTCGAGCTGCAGCGTGATCAGCTTCTCGGCATGACCTGCGGCGGCAGCAACACCTTGCTTTACAAAGCCGTCAGATGATCATCAGAGCGGCGGAAGCATCTTCGAGATCAGGCTGAACAGAAGATCGAGCAGGTTCTGGTACTCGGCGTCAGTGAGCATCACAAGGCTTGTAGTGATCACATTCGTGAATCCGTCAGAGAACTGTTTGGCAAGGTCACTGATTCCTTCCTCAGTTGCCGTGATAAGATCTCCGATTGACTCCATCATATCAGAGAACCCGTAGTCATCCCTGCCTGAGAGGGCATGGACAATATCATCCAGCTCGTCCTCTGCAGTGTACTCCGGATCGGCTTCCCTCTTCGCCTCAAGCTCCTCCATTAGGACATCAAAGTCAAAGTCCTCCGGGATATCGTAATGCTCACCGTGCTGCTGGAGATAGCTGTGGATTCCATTAAGGATATCCGAGACTGAGTCTCCGAGACTTGTAGGCGCCTCAGTGGCATGCTCAAGATCGGACAGAATCTCATAGTTGTTTCCGGTGTGCACATAAGAGGAGACAACCGCTCCCCAGATTCCATTGGTGTAGTCCTCGAAACCGATGTGCAGGGAGAGCATGAGATACATGAAGAAGTCCTCGATAGTAAGACCGCGGTCAATCTTGCCGGGATCCTCGAAGATCATCATGACAACTCCGCCGATGGTCTTGTCCACAGGCATGTATTTGACGTATGTCATCTCATACGCTGCCTTCAGGGCCTTTGACTCCATGATGAAGGTGTTGTACTTCAGCTCATCGAACTTCTTGTCCGTTGAGATCAGGTCAACCATCTTGCTGACGGTCTTTCCCAGGATGCTTGCGACAACAGGGTTCACCACACCGTCTTCGGCTCTTGAGATATCCCTTGAGTTCTCCACAAGTGAAGTGACATCAACATCAGCGAGGATATCCAGAGTAGCGATATCAGCTATCACCTTGATGGTGTCGACACACTTCCTTCCGATATCAGACACCTCTTCGGGATCAACATTCTCCTTCATGATTGAGGAAGCCATCTTATTCAGGATGGCTGTCAATGCGATATCCTCCATCTGAGGCACCCTGGCTTCGGTGTCTATAGTCTCAAGGCTGTCATGGATATCCTGGACTGCCCTCACAATCGACCATCTCACATCGGCCATAGCCTCATCCACCGCATAACCCTCAAGTGCACTGATAAGATCGGAGGCCTGGTTTATGATTGCCTCTCTCACCGCATCGGCGTCCTCGGTAGGAACATCCTGGTCAAGGAGATCCCTTAATGTCGCAGCCCTCTGAGGGGATTTCCTGATATCGGCGATTGAGTCGATGATTGTTGCGGCATGATTCAGGTCTATTGAGATGTTTCCGTATTCGTCCCTGACGATTGCACCGGAGACATAAGCGGCACTTGCCTCGGCTTTTCTCACATCGGGCTTGATGCCGTAGATGTTATGGCTCATGGCACCCATGCCCGATCCCAGACCGGAATAGAATTCCTGGGAGCATGCAGTGATGCCCAGAAGCAAGATTATACTAATAAAAAGGAATGCGATTTTTCTCATATTACAATACCCTTCATAGAGTATAACAAAAAAGGGGATGTTTGGTAACATCCCCTAGTGAGAAGAGCATTAAAACTCTTACTTATCGTAGCCAAGAACGAACTTGACTGCCAGTGAGTCAACCGGATGATCTCCGAGCTCCTCACCGAACTCCTGCCATCCGTATGCGACATCAAGCTCTGCGAACGGAAGCCAGATGCCTGCTCCGACTGACATGAAGCCGCGGTTGACACCGAATCTTGCCTTCACGATGTTGAAGAGTCCGAGCTCTGCGCCGAGGTTAAGGTGAAGCAGAAGATCGCTTGCCCTGAATGTGTCTGAGCTGAAGCTCTTGACCAGCTCGAACATGTCAATCAGGTCAGCTGTGATGACCGGCTGGATGACATTCATCTTAGGAGCGAATGCCGCGCCGAAGTTAAGGGTCCACGGGGTCTCGATCTTGAAGTCGACGGAATCCTTTGCCGCAGGAGCATCCTCAGGAACAGGGATTGCGCCCTCTGAGAAGGAGTTGACCAAATAACCTGCGCCGGTATAGCTCTTCATGTTGTATGTGCCGTTGAGGTTGTTGGCTGTGGCGCTGAGAGTCAGCTGGTCATCAAACAGACCGAATGTGACGCCGACATCAATCGGAACAGCGTATCCGCCCATGACAGGAGTGTCCCAAAGGAGGACCTTCTCAGGCTCTGCGTCTCCGGAGACCAGATCCAGGATCTTGCTTCCGCCGATACCCTTGAAGTATGCCTTGTAGACACCGTGAACTGAAACACCTGCGCTGAATGAGAAAGCGGATGTGTCGATGATCTTCAGTCCCAGACCGACTGTCTGTGCGACGTTGACCTCAGGAATGATGCTCTGTGATGCCACGCTTGTTCCGTAGTTCATTGCGTGGAGCTTGACCTGCACGTTTGTTCCCAGTCCGATGAAACCGAGCTTGAGTCCGAGTCCGGCATCGATCTTCGCAATGAGGTTACGGCCGCTGCCGAGGTTCTCAAGGTACTTTGTGGCAAACGGGAGAGCAGCATCAGAGTCGCCTTTGATCAGTGCGTTGAAGTTCTCCATTGCCTCAGGATCCTCAACCATCTTCTGGATGTTGTAGAATGTGACACCGAAGCTTGGAACTGTCAGTGCGAAGCCTCTCTTGACTCCCAGATTGGCCGGGTTCGTGTAGAAGCTGTCGATCTTTGTGGGAAGAGCGATTCCGCTCTGGCCCATTGCATCGTATCTTGTCATTGACGGCTGGAATGCGAAATTGATGTCGTCATATTTTACAGGTGGCTCCTCTGCGGCAAAAACGAATGCAAATGCAAGAAGCGCCATAAGAATTGTGATAATAGCTTTTTTCATATTTCATTAACTCCCAAATCAGAATGCATACAGGAAGCACTTGAGTGATCCCTTCTCCGGAGCATTCTCCTCTGTGATCTCGATCTGGCTAAGAAGGGCCTCATACTCGGAATCAATGAGAATCACACCGATTGTCTTGAGGACGCTGCTGACTCTTCCGCCTACAACAGTGTTCTCGTCTCTGATGAGCTCCTTGACCATCTCTGAGAAATCATCTCCCTCGAGATCTCCACCCATATTGGTGATGATTGAGTCCGTGAATTCATCATCCATGTCAAACTCCTCGTCTGAGAAATCAGGAAGATTATCGAGGTCACCCTTGATCAGCAGATCATAGTATCCGGCCTTCTCCTCGTCTCCGTTGATGAATGCGCTCAGGAAGTCAATTGCGCCTTCCGCGTATGTGTCAGCAGCTGAGAAGACGACTGAGATGATGTAATGTCCCAGATCCTCGATGACAAGACCTGCGTCAACTGCCACCTGGCCCTTGAGAGGAGCTGCTATGTTAATATTATAGCCCTTAGCGATCATCTCGTAGGAGGCTCTCAGTGCCTTGCACTCCATGACGAACTTGTTGTATCTCTGCTCAGTGAACTTGCCGTTCTCTGTGATGCAGGCCATGACCTCTGAGACTGAGCTCTCGAAAAGCGGGGCAAAGAGATCGACCTCTTCCTCGACTTCCTCTCCGTCCCTTGCGATTGCCTTCTCATTGAACATACCGAAGAGGCTTGAGATGTTGACGTTGGCGAAGATGTCGACCTGACCGATCTCTGATGTGATCTTCAGGGCATCGACTGCTGCCTTACCGGCTGCCTGGTAAGCTGCCTCGTCTCCTGCCTTGACTGCATCTGCAAGTGTGGCAAGGACTGCGACTGTAGCAAGCTCTGCCTTAGTCGGGTTCTCTGAGAGGCTGTCTTCAACATCCTCGAGAACTGCGTTCACGAGCTCTGCAAGAGCCTTCTGATCGCCAGCAAGATCTGAGGTGTCGATTGTCTTCTCAGTTGCCTGGGCTGTGATCTGAGCCTTGAGCTCAGCCTTTGATGCATCTGTTGCGCCCTTTCCAAGAAGTGGCTCGGAAAGAGAAGTCTTCAGAGCTTCTTTCTTTGTATCTGAGTTCTTGACGGCAACAACCGAGTTCACGATTGAAGCGGCTGTCTCTGCCTCAAGCTTGACAGTGACTTTTCCATCTCCGTCAACGGCAACAGCGCCGTCAACCTTGTTGGTTGCGTTCTCAACATCCTTGAGATTTGCTGTAATACCATAGATGTTTCCGCTCATATTACCCATTGCATCGCCAAGGGCCTGATACTGGTCCTGTGAACAGGCAGTGAGACCGAAAATCAAGGCAACAACAATAAGACCTAAAAGAATCTTCTTCATCTTTTTGTTCCCTCCTGATGGATTTTGCACAAAATATATATAAGGTTGGTTAAATTATCCACTACAAAACGTATTTTGTAAATGAACGATTTCCACAAAAGAAAACAACTGAGAGGAGAAAAGGTAACAGAAAAAATAGTTGGGTTTTCACGTGTTAGCCGGGGTGCTCAGCTTTTTCCTGTACAGGATGCAGAGAACGGCGGAAATCAGCGGGAAAACAGCATAGATGGCAAACAGGTTCCTGTATCCGAGACTGTCGATTATGAAGCCTCCGACAAGGGCTCCAATCATCTCAGAGAAATTAGTTGCGATAGCCCAGTAGAAGCTTTGTGCCACAGAATAATGTGAAGGATTAACATT
>JAEEGK010016206.1_pt1 | contig 16417 bp, 14 predicted proteins | sample 8958771 | NCBI WGS metagenome assembly JAEEGK01 (sample SAMN16246547, study PRJNA631951) | gut metagenome | biome: gut microbiome; feature: rumen; material: SC-attached | host: Bos | place: Iran: Karaj | collected 2018-10 | reverse complement strand
ATAAACGACGTTATCAAAAGCTTTGGATAACATCTGTCACTGCAGTGCCACGCGCCGCAACCAGCGTTTTACCGTCGGTATGCTACGTGACTGTCATAACGCCCGCTTCCATAACAAGGGCGTCGGCTATCACTACTACATCGAGAAAGACGGAAAGGTCTATCAGACCCGCAAAGAGGAAGAGGTTGGCATGCATGCCCGACACTACAATGCCCATTCCATCGGCATCTGCTATGAAGGAGGCCTGGACGAGAAAGGCCGAGCCGCCGACACCCGCACCCCCGAACAGCGTGCGGCCCTCATCGCCCTCCTCCGTGCCCTTAAGGAAGACTACCCCGATGCCGCCATCATGGGCCATTGCGAACTGGAAGGTGTCCACAAGGACTGCCCCTCCTTCTCCTGCCAGGAGTACCGCGACTACTTCGCCAACCTGAACCGTTAGCTATGAACTCTTAACCTGTAAACCTCAGCGAGCCTTACAACTCGCTGAGATTTTTCTTCGTGTAGTCCACATTGCAGCGCCTCACTTTGTACCTTCAAGGTCAAAGAAAACTTTCTGTCTCATTATCCAGTTCATAACTTTCATTATATTACCATTTTTCTTAGTTGACGCAATGATGCTGATATTCCTCTTCATATAGTTCTCCCATCTTTTCTTTCAGCGCCCTATAGGTGTGAAAGAATAATGTCAATCTCATGTCTAAATAGCCCTGGAGGTTAGGAATGAATGAGGCGAAAAGAATTGTGGTATTGAAGTGAACAGAAATTTCACGATTATCTTCACTCTTGGTATATGTAACTGCAATAAATCCATTACGGTTTACAATATTTATAGCATCGTACAATCTAGATGCTTCATTATAATCTTTCATAGAGACTGTTATCCAATTATATTTATAAATTTGTATGAATAAATCGTTCTTTTTGTCTATACTAATGATAAAATCTTCATCTTGATATTTTAAACAGATATCTCTATCACTATCATAATGATAGTCGCAGTCCATCTCGTATAAGGTTTCACATACCAGATCTTCAAGAGTTGGCTCAATGTACTCGTCCTCTTCGTCATCATCTGGCTGATGCATGGCTTCCATTCTTGACTTTACAAGTTTAAGAATTTGGGGCTCAAAACATTCTGGGAAGTCAAGTATGAATTCAAGATCTTCCTCGTTCATTCTTGTGACTGCATCTTCCCAAACAGCCAGTTTGTGGTTTGAAATATTCATATTATAGATTTTTTTGCTGATATGTGTGCAAAGTTACGAAAAAAATCCAATGACACTAATATATTCTCTTAAAATTATCACCAATCTGTCGCCAAAATACATGTCTGAACGCATGCCCATTCACTTTTAGGATACGACCTATCTTGAAAGTCCTGTCAGCCTTGATGTCCTCACGGTAAGCCAAGATATAGCCGCCGCCGTAATAACTTGAATACTCGATGTCGGATATCCTGCATGTAAATATCTTTCCGCTACGGGTGCAATACTCAATAACGATAGAGTCCTTTAACTGCACTGCCCTGTCAATCACCTCCTCGATAGCCATCTATTGCTGCCAGTTTAAATGGGTCATATTCTTCTGACGAGAACAGCATATTGTTATTCTCTCCATTGACCTTAGAGCCGATAATCTCTCCACCTTCCGTTGGGGGGTGGTTAGCCATTGCGGGGTCATCACAATTCTCAAAGCGCGTAAACTCACCCACAAAATTCATCATGACAATTCCTGTAGCACCCTTTCTATGCTTGGAGATAATAACCTCAGCTTTCCCCGTATAGTCAATTAAACCATCACCACTCATTTTAATACCATAATACTCTGGACGGTGCAGGAAGATGACCATATCAGCATCCTGTTCGATAGCTCCAGATTCTCGGAGGTCTGACAACTGAGGTCGTTTCCCTTCTGCACCATTACGTGATTCTACGCCACGATTCAACTGACTTAATGCCAACACGGGTATGTTCAGTTCCTTTGCCATGCCTTTCAGAGAACGGGAAATCAATGACACTTCTTCTTGGCGGCTGTTATAGTTCATACCACTTGCAGTCATCAGTTGCAGATAGTCTATCATGATTAGTTTCACCCCATGCTCCTTCACCAAACGACGAGCCTTTGTTCTCAGTTCCATGACAGAGAGTCCTTCAGTCTCATCAATATACAAAGGTGCTTCTTTTAATTTCTCTATGTTCTTGTCCAACCTTAACCAATCAGATCTGTCCAACTGTCCACTCAGCAGTTTTTTACTATCTACCTTACAAGCGTTGGCCATCAGTCGGTTCGCCAACTGTACATCCGACATTTCCAATGAGAAGAATGCCATCGGAATATTTTGATCTGCCGCTATGTTCTTGGCCAATGACAGCGCAAAAGCCGTTTTCCCCATAGCTGGCCTACCGGCAATAATGACGAGGTCGGAGTTCTGCCATCCGCAAGTCATGTCGTCGAGTTGGAAATAGCCTGTCGATATTCCCGTGATTCCTCCTTTGTTGGAATGGGCTATCTTAACCTGTTCCATAGCCTTATCCACTATCGGAGATAACACAGAATAAACCTTCTTCATGTTGTTTTGCGACAGTTCGAAGAGAATGCTCTCAGCCTCCTGTACCACATCCTTGATGTCATAGGTCTCGTCGAATGCTTTATTCCCTATTGTACCCACATAGTGAATCATCTGTCTGGCCAGATACTTCTCTGCCACGATATTAGCATGATACACGATATTGGCAGATGTGGCCACCCTTGAACTGAGGTCTGCCACATATCCTGGGCCGCCTACCTCTTCCAACTTCCCCATCTTTCCCAGTTTGTCCGTCACGGTCAGCACATCTACTGGGCTTTCATCTGCACTGAGCTTTACGATGGCTTCATATATCATCTGGTTCCTGGGTTCATAGAAACTCTCGGCACGCAACATATTGCACACCTCCATATAGGCATCCCTGTCAATCATCAATGCCCCCAGCACAGCTTTCTCAATTTCTGGAGCCTGAGGCTGCACACGGGCAAGTTCTAATGGCAAATCCCCGTTCTTGCCACCACGATGATATGTTCTTCTTTGTTCTGGCATAGGTCATTGTTCCTCTTTATTCAACTTCTTTTTCTTTCCCTCTGCCCAATTTTGATTAGCCTTTGTCGTTGAAGACAGGGTGTCGATAATCTTCACCTTATCTTCAAAATCTAACGACTCATAACGCTCTTTCATTTCAAGTACAATGAACTTACCATAGCCATTTTCGTCATGCAGGTTCTCTATCAGCTCCTCCACACTCATTGCCTTAATCTTCTTATCTCTTTCCTCTATTCTTGCATCAAACAATAAGTGGAAGATGGCATCCTTCAGTACTTTCTCCTGATCCAGCCACTTACTGCGATAAAGTGAAATCAATTCCTGACGCGAAAGATTAGGCAGCATATCCACGCACTTTCTTAACTCTTCATCGTTCCATCCTGAAAAGTGGAACTTTTTAATTTGCTGAAAAATGTACTCGCAATCCGTCATATCGTTGTCCTTATTTATTGTTGTCATCATCTTCCATAACCAAACTCGCCAGTTGACGCATTGAGAATCGCGTTTCCTTGAAATCTGCAAAACGCCAGATGTCATAGAGGAAAGTTCCTGCTATCACCACAACTATCATGTCTATCGATAATTGGTCATTGCCGTTTGTCGACAGATACAATAACATCATAAAGCCCAAAGCCAGCTCAATTCCCAATCTCCTGATACGTCCAGAGAACAAAACAAAGCACATCCTGACATACCAGTAGACAGCAACAGCTCCAAATGACAGCATCACTGCTTTACTAAAATCCACGAAAACGGCAGATAATGTCTCTCCTGGGATAGAGAACGAGCCATTCCTCATAGACTCAGTATGACTATCAGCTGTTCCACATATCTCCCAGATAGAGAATACCAGCATAACGACAAATGAAATCAATATGGTATACGACGCTATCTTTTTCGTTACGGAGTTAATAGACAACACCTCATATTGAGAATCAAGCCCCCAAAATCCTTTCCAGAAACACACACAGATAGTGATGGCAAACACGAAAAGAATACTCATTCCAAACCCATCCAACTTGTCTTGCATCAGCCAATTGCCCCATAAGTTGACGATACTCATTAGCATCCACACCACTATCGCCATCCACATCACCTTGAACAATGTCGGGAATCGACATTCCATTTTGTCAATCTTCACTTTTTCCATAATCTGCAAAATTAAGTTTGGTTGCAAAGTTAGGAGATTCTAACTCAGCAACCAAACAATTTTGCTCCACAAGGCTTGTGAAAACGAAAGATTTATTCCCAGATGACTAAGTCGCGAGGCAGAGCGATCTTCTTTGCTTCACCACTCTTACCTATTATTGTATATTGGTCCAGCAGCGAAGCATCAACCTCTGCTTGGAATATTGCTCTGATACGAGAACATTTCTCATTGATAGAGTTTAGCAAAGGATTCGATACATCCTCAATACTACGAATAGCTCTTTCCGTTAGTCCAAAAGGTTTTATCTTCTGATAGATGTCTGCAAGTTCTTTCCGATAGTCAGGCAGGCACTTGAATGCAATACCCTCAGGATGATTCAGGTATAGCAAATACACAGCTTTGACTATTGGCTCCATCTTGACTTCCTTATTATAGTCAGAAAGTATGACAGTACAATCTTTCTTGATAGTCAGTTTACTAAGAACAATTTGGTTCTTAAGTTTTTCTTCACGGTAGCCCAAACGCCTGATGGTCTTTTCGCAACGTTTTCCCTCATAGTATTTATCCAACACGTCATTGAAGATGTCATTGGGAGATACAAGGTCAAACAATGTCATACACGACTGCACTTTCAGTACATCTGGGAAGCCAAGGATGTTATAGGCTGATGGATTACTGCAATCCATCAATGCTTTGGTAATTTCCCTAAGCCGTTTTCCAAGTTCTACATGTTCCAAATAAGCTTTGGCCTCGTCTTTGCTACCGATACCATAGAACTCTGAATTATAACTATGCCCCAATCCCTTTATTTGAGGAAATACATACCATATCCAGTGCCCCTGTTTATGGCCTTCTTTCATTTCTCTCAATGCTTCTGAATAGGTGGCCCATCCTGTATCTTGAGCAGTAATAAATCGTTCCAGGTCATAAGAGACCTCTCCACCTCCAAGTGCATCCACGAAATTCTTGGGAAGACTGACATTTTGCAATCCCATTGCGCCTTTAAAGAACTGAGCTATTTCGGCATCATGATAACCTGCTGTACCACATCCCACACGAGTAACAAAGAAGAACAAATCGGTATGTTCCTTGGCAAAACTAATGAACCTATCTACTGCCGCCTTTACATCATTGTCTCTTCTGACATCCTTGCCATAGTCTACAGGAATTGCATAACTCTGTCCTTGCAGTCCCTCTGCCTGTCCCCATATAGCACCAAATTTCTTACGTGCAGTGCCAGAAGCGCCACCTGTATGATAGCCCAATGAATTACTGCCAAACACAAATATCTGTTTAGGCAACAATCTATCTATATAATCTGGGGTAAACCCTGAATAATCTTTCTCTTCCATATCGCTACATAATTACAAGTGAATAATCATCGTGGCCTATGAATCCCCATCTTTTCAGGCGTTCAATATGTAATTTCAATTGCTTCGGATATTGGCAATTCTCCAGTTTCTGTATCACATCCTTTGCAAAATCTATTTTCCTTAAGCGCATAGCGGACTTTATAAAATTGCTATTTTTCGTTTGAGCGTCTACTGCTTCAATTATCTCTTCACCATACCAATCCCTATGCGAAACCTCGTACATCATTAATATATAATGCGCTAAAGTATCACTGGCAGCAAATACAATACAATCATCGTCAACTTTGAATTGTCCGACTTTGAACCCTTTCTTATCCAACGGGTCTTTACAATTAATCAGATATGGCGGATTATTGAAATCTGTCAACCTCGAAAAAGAATGCTGTAACATCCCCGTTTTGCGATTATAGCAGAAAGCCACACTATCTCCATAACTAATCCATGTACCGTTTTTCCATACTGCTACCAGCGTGGCAAACGAACCTTCATCATAGAACTTATTCAGGAACAGACCACCAATCCTCTTAGCCTCTTCCTCACAATCGTTGTAGAATGGTTCCCATATCCCATCAATCCATTTGTCAAATTCCTTATAGTTCTTGATGGGCTTTTCTGGCAAGTGATCCACAAGATATTGTGACCATCGCTCTGCAAAAACGCCTCCACCACCAGCACCATCAGATACTGCTATCAGTTCTTTTCTTGCGGTAACAGCATCTTCGTTGACTATATCCTCTTCAAACTTTGCTAATGATATCGCTCTCATTGATTCTGACTTATATTTGTTGGTGTACCAATATCCATTAACTGTATCAACGTCGACATATCTGTATTTGTGGCCATAGCAACATGTCGTGTATTCTCAGCATCTCCACGTAAATCACCTATTGGCACATTGTATCTCGAAGGTAGCAGACTCGACATATCATACATCCACTCAGAGTACTTGTCGTTATTCAATTCTGTTTTACTGATTGGGAAAACCAATTGCTCCTTGCTATCAGGAGTAATATGAATATTCCAAAGAAGCACGTTTCCATCATTCGTAAATAGTGCTTTCAACTCATTGGCCAATTGTGTGTTTACCTCTCGAGGATTCATTATTCCATTCAATGCTCCATCGGTGATGTTGATAATCGTAGGTGGATAACAATCCTTGTCGTGATGTTCTTTCATCCATTTATCCAAAAGATTCTTAGCCATCGTAAAGGCCTTGTCCCCTCTTGTATATTTGCCCGCAGCAACCGGTTCTATCCATTGCACTTTCTCAACTTCTTTCATTTCTACACCTTTGCGAGTTCTTTTTTCTTCCTTAACAGTTATCTTCTTGAATGGATTATTCTTCAATTCTTCTGGAGAAACAAAATCTCTTCCTGCCAATGTACCTTTCCATCCATAATTTGCATCATCACCATATCCAATAACTGCAATATCATAGTAATGCCTTACCTCATTTGTCTTTATACAACGAAGAACGAGTTCGTTTATTTGATTATTGACAATCCTTGAGACAGCATCAGCAAGAGTGATATACTCACCTCGATAGTTCAATTTCCTACTCATTGATATAGATTGATCTATTAAGAAGATAAATGCCGTTGGTGTGTTCCTTGTAATCTGAGCCGTATATGGATTCTTGATCTGCAGAGCCTTTGGCTTAGATGGGATGGGAATGCCAAAGTTACCGATATTCTTGATATATTCCAAAGGAATGAAGTTCTTCACCAGTACCTCAGCCTGAAAATACGGCTGTTCTTCTTCTGGCAAATCGAAATGCTTATAGGCTTTTACAGACTGAAAATGTATCTGCTTAAAATCAGACAAAGACTCGCCTATATTTGGCTTAATTCTATGAATAGTAGCATTCATATTTGAATAGCATGTATCCTTCCAATATATTATCTCTAGATCTATTTCTAGAATAACAGGATTAGATATCCTTCCGTCTTTCATGGCTACATACATCATCGGATGCTGAGTAGTAAAACTTACTCTCACATAATCTTCAAGATTACGTCCACTATCTAATTGGCGTGACATACTGCCTCCACCTGGTTTAGCAATCTTAATTCCTTTGCGTTCACAATCCATCCAGGAATATAATCCTCCATTCTTGATGATTGATTCCAAATTATCCCTATCTGTAAAATGATAGAGTTTCTTAATGCCATGCTGATCAAGTATTGCTTTGAACTCCTGCCAATTACTCTTTTGTTCCATAACTCAGCCCTTTTATTGATTAAACAAATCCAGTTCTATCACCTCTCCTTTATGACGATTATCAGTTGCTATTGTACTATCCTCGTATGGGTAGATTCCTTCCACGTATGCTTTTATCAATGATGCGTGAGAAAGCGGCTTCTTCGCATTCTCCACATCTGCATTCGTATCGTAGTCCAACAACACAATCGTCTTTGTTTTACTAGCCTCTCTCAGTCGCTCTATGATATTTGCCACCTTATTCTCCAACACCCACTTATAAGTCGGAATATATATCAGTTTTCTCGCCTCAATATAACCCAGCAGTTCTGTACCATGAACTCCCTTCCTGTGGCCCAATGGTTTTCCAAAGCGACGCACCGTTCGTTTGATATTCTTCATTGTATCATTCTTGAACATCTCAACATCCACGTCACAACTCTCAAACACTTTCAGCCCCTGCCAAACAGCTTCCACGCAAGTTGCTGTATAGCCTTCGCTGAATGGTACTGGTATATCATAATGAGGATAGAAGGGGCTTAGTTCTCTAAGCCTCGTATCCGCCTGACTCGTCACATCAGCCAATATTGCATCCGGATATTTCTTATATATCGTTGCTGGTTTCTTTCGTTTAGATTCAATTATAATCATAATCACATTTTTTAGAATGGCAAATCATCATGAAATACATATTTATTTTTATTGTTACGCTTTTCCCATTGCTTATCTTCTTTTTCAACTTCTGCTCTAATAGCAGATAGTTCTATTTCTACTTGTTCAGCCTCTTTTTCTTCTGGAGTTTTGAAGTATTTTAATCTCCATTTAAGCATTAAATATGGAAGCGAGATAATAGCCATATTCGAGCACCACCATATTACCCATAATATAGCTGTTGTATACAAATCACCTTCATAATATGGTTGACTTAGGAAAGGGGCAACATCATTAAACCATTTTGTAAATGAATCTATCATTAATAGCAAAGGTAAAATATTAAGCCAGCATAGACACCCACCAAGCCCATCATTATTAACGGCTCTAATGTGACAGTTTTTGTTAGGTCTTGATCTATCCATAAATACCAAAACCAAAGACAACATAACAAACATGAGTATTGTTATTATATAAAGCATTATAACATGCCAGCAAAATATGGACCGTAAATATAAAGGGATAAATAATGTAAAGAAAAAGGTAACCCCAACAAGCCGTGAAGCCTTTCTTTCAATTTCCTCATTAGGCTTAAGGCGTACGCGCACATTATTTGTAAGTAAAAGTTTCTTTACATTGTCTCTATTATATTGTTTTCCATTAACCAATGTTTCTAACAAAACTGCAAGTTCTGGAATATCATCTATATATGATGCCAGAGCTCTTTTGAAAATACCACTATCCCTAAGATTTAAATAATCATTTTGCGAGAACAGCAATCTATCTTCTTTGCCAAATCTTTCCAAATAGTTGCTCTTCGCTGCTATCATTTCTAAAGATAGCAGCATAGAAACTATGGGGAATATGTCTATGTTCAGATCAAAATCACTCTCTGTTCTTGACGGATTTCTGAAATCAGGGCTTCCCAATTCTCTTGCTTTTTGTCCTTCCATAGCAGGGACAAACATCCCATCATAATCCACTAATACAAGCGAACCATCCTTTTTTACCAATATGTTGTCTGGTTTTAGGTCTCCGTGCGCAAAAGGTTGATTTAACAGCCATATTGCCAATTGACGGAAATTATCTGCTAAAGAACGAAGTTTCGTTTTGTCATTGATAATCTTGCGAATATACTTGTCTAGAGGAATTCCATCCACCCAATCCATTAACAAAACAGGATATTCAACCGAATCAATATAAAATTCATTCTCAAAATACTTAATGGGTGACAAATAAGGGGAAGACACTTTATTCAATTCTTCACAAATCAGTTTATAACTCTTTCTTCTTCCCTCTTGATACCGATGGAAACATCTTACAGCATGGAACTTTCCGTTATCATCAACCATTTTGTAAACCACGGCAAAGTTCCCATTACTCATGATGGGGTCACCATTTGCATCAAGTACAGGATGAAGATTACAAAGTTCCTTAAAATAATCTTCTGGTGATGAGGTTGCCAATTGTATAGTTTCTGTGTATTGCCCAACTGATGGATAAAAACGAATATCGTCATCTTCATATTCATCGGAAATAATGATTCTACAATTAGATTTGTCCAAAGGATTATTTCCGCCTTCAATAGCCAATTCATTCTTTTCTTCTATTTTTTTTCGTCTAATTCTAACATCTTTAATTGTAACATACCAGACAATTACAACGACAAGGAACATACCTCCTAAAAGGATCCACGCACTTATTCTATTTGAGTCCGTATATTTATATGTCCACTTTCCCCAATCCTTTTTCTCTTTAGTGGAATACTCATTAGAAATATCTTTAGGTTTTGGAATAAGACTTTCCCATATGAGACTATCATTTCTGTTGATATACGCTACTTTTTTAATATTCCCTTGAATATCATACTCAAATATTTCTTCCAAAAAAGGATAAGCTAAACCACAAGAATCATATTTGCATGGTATTTGTTCCCTGATTTGTTTGTTGATATACCCCCATTTCCCATTTTTCTTAACGGCAGCTAATCCATTATTAAAGACTTTAAATTTTTCAAAAACAGACTCTTCACCATATCCATGAATAAGTAAATATCTATCTATAACAAACCAATGCTTCCCATCAGGTGATATTCCTGCAAAACCCTCATTAAAATGTGTGGCATGTGATATTTCTGCATCTTCTGGTAAGACTTGAATAATGTCTTCGCATTTGCTTATAGAATCGAGTTGATACTCCGAAAGACCTTTTAATGGTTCCAAATAGTGCCCTTTTTCATCAACAAAGCTATATGAGTCGGGCATGCCATCAGATACTTGTAAACGCATAACTTGTCTAGCCAGTCCAATGCCGTCTTTGCTAAACCCATAAAACTGATTCCAAAAACCTAAATCTTTTATTTCAGTCCCGTTCTCGTCAATTATATAATTATGTTCTGTAAAACTATCGTTAATTCCTGCTATATTACTAAATATTTCTTTGTAGGAACCAATTCCACGTCTGCCATTAAACCTTGTTAGTTTTTCGTATTTAAAGTCGGTTATGGCATTACCTGTCGTGTCAATATAAGCACTTCTGAGTTTTCCTCTTGTAATTATCCAATCATTTAAAAGAAGTTGTTCACCTTTGGGCAACATAACAATTGCCTTGCCATTGAAAAATGGATCGGAATAGTAATATTTTGGAAAAATAACAATATTACCGTTTTTATCAATATATCCATTTTTCCATGTTATGGTATCACTAAATAAAGCGCGGTTATTTTGAAATACATGTGTATATAGAGCATTACTACATTCTTGTAAATCATTAACATGGAACCCATTCTGGGGCATGCTAATATAACAAACAAAAGTCGGTTTTATAAGAAATTTACCTGTCTTATCAATGTAGCCGTATTTTACATACATTCTATACATGTTTATCACAGTATCCCTTTCCCCAACTTCATAGGCCATAGAATCTGGTACTTCACGATATATTGTGTCAACAACTGCCATTGCCAATCCATTATGGAATGTTGAAACCCACAAAAATTTAGGTTCCATGATTCTATTTCCAACAGAGTCTATATAACCATATAGACCATTTTCTCTGATGGGATAAAGAAATCCATCGAATCGTTTTTTCTCATTACAAGAAGCAATCGAAATTATTGCAAATGTAATGAAAATATATCGAAATATGTTGTATCTAGATAATTTCATATTCTTGGTTATTTGCCCTGCCCTCACTGATAATCATTCTGATATCGCGATTCAAATAATTAGAATTTTGTCTTTTCTGATAAGAGCATTTACAAAAGAAAAAAGGTCTTCTATATTGAATTCTGGTTCTTTAACTAACCTCTTAATAATCTCAGAGTGATTAATGTGAAGTAACAATTCTTTTTTAAGGAATGTATTACAAATCGATAGAATCATTCTGTCGGCTATAGGTATGCTTTCATATAAAACATTTTGTAATCGTTCATGATTATTATGTTGAGTATTGCTTATACATAATCCATGAGCATACTGAGATAAGATGTCTTTATAATAATCCGTCAGCGAAGCATCATAACCAACCTGTTTGTACATTCCATTAAAGGTCATTCCCCTCGGTTTGTCTAATGACTTGTACTTCCAATTAGCATTATTGATTATTGTCTTAACGTTCTTATTATTCAACTTCTGATATGGATGAGAAGATAGTTTGTTTTCTATTTGTCTTATAACTTCGTTATATGCGCATTCGAATTTAAACTTATTTTCACCATCCTCCATGATTTTATCAATAATGCCCTTTTTGTATGTTATAAAACCATCTAATGCATATAAATAATGACGGAACATCATATCATATTTATCCTCTCTTTCATAAATAAAGCAATATACTGTGACACTATCTAATATTCCACGTAATACGCATCTTGCTGATACTTCATCTTGTGTCTCTTGCGTCAATTTTACTAATGTATGGAACATTCTAATAATCTTTCGAATGATGATTGTCTTATAATGATTTGGATTTTCTAATGATTTATCAGAGTATTTATGGGAAAGATACTCTGAGAAAGAATCCATTATTGCTAGATAAAACTTAAAAATTGTGGGATTTGCTTTTATCATATGCTGTTGTTTAATTCATTATATCTGTGTAAATACGAAATACAAAATCAAAAGCACTATCACTTGATACAAAAGAAATGTCATTATAGACAAATTTGGATCGGTAATTTTTAGTTACATAACAAATACCCGAAAGATTCTGGCGACCATAGAAACGATTCGTTGGTTTCCAAATATCAAAAATAGCTTCTGCATTTGTCAAAAGTATCTTCAATTTACTGAAGTCAATCCAAAAGCCGTCTTCCCATATGTTTTCACTTTGTGATATTTCATACACGACATTAGAAAGTTCTTCTTTTATCCATGGTGCAATAAATAATTTTAATTCAGCCAAAGAAAATAATTCATTTGTACTAAACCTAAAATATTTTCTCTCTTTTATCTGTAATTCACTCTTATCCAATGCCAATACCTGAGTATTATTGTTGTCAAGAAGGTACTTGTAATATTCCTCCATTCCTTGGGGACATATTACTATATCAACTTCACATTTTTTATAATCCATTAAGACATAAGGGAAATGTGGATTTACAAGGCTCCCTGGAAGAGTCTTACCAACCTTAAACGTTTCCTTGCTAATGTGTTTTATTTTTGATAAGAATGTCAAGGTTATCAAATTTACGCACTGTCCAAACACATAGCCGCCAATCTTTGTGACTGATGGGGGAATAGTTAAATTCTCCAAATTTCCACATCCAACAAAAGCATAATCTCGAATTTCCTCTAATCCGTTGGGTAAATATAACGACTTTAATTTGTTGAATTGAATATTTTGTCCATATTCGTCAACACCAAAACTATCTTCAAACGCCGTAGCTTCTATAATTTTACATTTATCATCTATCCGATATGTTTCTATATCTAGCCAATAGGGAAAGCGAAATAGAATCGTTTTATCTGAAGAATAAACAACACCATTTTCAACTATTAAATCCCCTTCAAAGATACAATTTCTTATTTGGTATTCAACTTCTGGAGGGCCACAAGTATAATCAACATCAATATACTTCATAGTCTCTTTAGGAATACTGACATATTTTCCTGAAAATGCTAAATCATTAAAATCATATAGTATATGTTTTAGTTTTACGATCCATAAAAATTGTGCATTAGCGAAACACCCTCTTACGATAGTCTTTACTTGCTCAGGTACCTCAAAATATGTTTCTTTTTTATCTTCTGGATAATAATAAATAACTCTCTTGTCATAAGAATACAATATACCATCTTCTATATTAAACAGAGAACTATTACATTTAACCTTTGATACTTTTGTTCCAACAAATACAGAATGGCCAATATACTTTAATGATTTCGGTAAGCTAATAGAAGTCAGATTCTTACAATATATAAAAGCCTCATCGCATATCACTTCAGTACCCTCACAGATATTATATGAATTGGGAAAGTCCGTTCTAGGCATAAGAGGATTATGCCAACTCAATAAGATTTTTTTATCCGGAGAGTATTCCACTCCGAGTTCATCAATAAACTTATTAGGTAAATTGTAATATTTATCTTTATATTTCGTCAATTCTGGATAATAGCCAGAATTCAATATAGGAATAATAGGATATCTTGATTTTACACTATTCAATAGATAATGGAATAAGGCACATGTGAGTCTATTTATTTCTATATCATTTGAAGGAAAAATATCTCTTATAACGCTACTCCCATTAATATCACTATAATCATGTTCGGAGAATAATAATTGAGAAGAAGTAACATATTTATTTAATAATAATGGATTTAGACAAATAGCTTTCAAAGATAGCAATATGGACAAAAGTGGAAATTCATCAATATGTTCATCGAAATCATTCTCAGTTCTCAATGGATGACGGAGATCGGGGGAGCCAAGTTCTCGAGCTTTTTGGCCTTTCATTTCAGGGACATACATTCCATCGTAATCAACAAGAACGAGGGTACCATCCTCACGAACAAGAATGTTGTCTGGTTTCAGGTCTCCATGGGCAAAGGGCTGAGGAATGAGCCACTGAGCCAACTGGCTGAAACGATAGGCCAGCATCTCCAAAGCATATTTGTCATCAAGATTCTCACGCAGATACTTGTCAAGCGTTTTGCCCTCTACCCAGTCCATCATAAGAACAGGAAACTCAGTCTCTGTAGCCTGTTCTGTATCAACAAACAACTCTTTATCTAGATAGCGAAGAGAAACAAGATAAGGTGAATCCACATCCTCCAATGCCTTAGCAATCTTATGGTAAGCCTCCGCTCTTCCTTCCTGTTCCTTAGTAAAACATTTCAAAGCATAGAACTTTCCACTCTGCTCATCTTTCATCTTAAAGACTACAGCAAAGTTACCACTTGTCATCACTGGCAGTCCATCATCACCAAGAACTGGCCTTAGATAACTCAACTCCTCAAAGTTATCTTCTGCCGACTTAATGGCCTCTATATATTCTGATATAAGTGGATAGTTCATACGATTTTAATCATTGATACCGCAAAGATACAAAATTTTTCTGAAAGGAAAAGGATTTAGGGCAAAAAAGTGATTTTCACAAGCCTTGTGGTAACCAATGTATTTGGTTTATTGCAATTAACCAATTATCTTTGCTCTCAAAAAAAGAAAAATATGGCAACACATAAAAAAATAGAGTCAATGAAGATTGACGAGAACGTTTTTGAATTAGTAGAGGATGCTGAGTTGGAATACCTTGTGCATTTTGCTGCACCTTTCACAGGAGCAGACAAGTGCATAGTTCCAAAGGGTACGGCTTTAGCTCCGCTTAGTTCCATGAGACGTGATGCTTTGTACATACATCCGGTTGAAGATAATTATGATGAGTTGCTAAAGAAGATGAGAGAGCAGGTGAAGATGAAGTACGAAGAACTCTTCACTCGATTACAAGGATTCTCATTCTTTATAACAGAAGAGCAATTGCGCACACTTCCGTTAAAGTTTCGAAGTGGAAATGCAGAAAGATTGCTGGACATTATGTAGAAATTCAAAACCGTCCCGCCTTTCGCATCGCGTAGCGGAACCAATATTATTTATTTGCCTGTTATAGCGTTGTATTTCCATATCGTTTTTAGTTATTCTTGCCCAACATTGAGCATATCGTGCACAAATATACGAAGAATAATTGAAAGTAAAACATTTTTGAACGAAAATCTTCACAAAACTGCACAAAACCGGCTAATTGTGCCATTCGACTGGCACAAATTTTTGACACAGCGGTCACCCCTGTGTTACGCTGTGCTAATAATTAAAGAGCGATCTCTTGCCCGTCGAATAAACCTTTTCGTCTTTAATTAGTCGGAAAGCGGTTCGCTTACCTCCATATGGAAGTGTCTTCTTCTGGCGCAGAACCTCTATTCCATTCTTCTTGTTATCTAGGAATAGAATTCCCACAAAAATGGAATCATCCGTCTCAGGTATTAGGGAAAATGTGTCAGCTGGATGATACATCCCCGGTGCAATTTTTACTTTGTCTACATTAATGTTATATTTGTAGGCTCCTTCACTAATAGTAATAGTGTTATCCCAATTGAACTTAATGTTCATATTCCTTTGAATACTATCTTCGTCATGAAATGGTATATCTGTATACGTGTCTCCCTTGTGTATAAACCAACAATCTGGATAACGTTGAATACGTACTTTTAATCCGAAAATTTTATCATGAGTATCTATGTTAAAATGACCGCTAAAATATTCTGACAGATCTATGTTCCTTAGTTGAACAAAAGGCAAATAACATAGTAAACATACCGCTATAAAGAATATAGAGGCAACTAACAATAATATTTTTTTTAGACGAGAAGCTTTCATGAGAATATAAAGTTTTTGTTAGTATTCGAATCCTTTAGTTCCTGGTTTCAAATTCTTACTTCCTGAATAAGTTGAAATATAACTTCCAAGAAT
>JAEEGK010016205.1_pt1:0-15000 | contig 16418 bp, 9 predicted proteins | sample 8958771 | NCBI WGS metagenome assembly JAEEGK01 (sample SAMN16246547, study PRJNA631951) | gut metagenome | biome: gut microbiome; feature: rumen; material: SC-attached | host: Bos | place: Iran: Karaj | collected 2018-10 | reverse complement strand
CCTGAAACCCTATGTTTACAAGCAGATAAAGGACGTTAAAGTCCGATATCGTACTTTTTGTAGAACGGTCCGGCGAGTTATTGTATGTAGCGAGGTTAAGTACTTAAAGGTACGGAGCCGAAGGGAAACCGAGTCTGAAATGGGCGTGAGTTACATGTAATAGACCCGAAACCGAGTGATCTACCCATGGTCAGGGTGAAGTTGGAGTAAAATCCAATGGAGGCCCGAACTGGTTGTCGTTGAAAAGGCATCGGATGAATTGTGGGTAGCGGAGAAATTCCAATCGAACTCGGAGATAGCTGGTTCTCCTCGAAATAGCTTTAGGGCTAGCCTTGAGGAAGAGATAAGTGGAGGTAAAGCACTGAATGAGCTAGGGGCCTAACCAGGTTACTGAACTCTATCAAACTAAGAATGCCATTTATTATACTCAGGAGTCAGACAGTGTGAGATAAGTCTCATTGTCAAAAGGGAAACAGCCCAGACCATCAACTAAGGTCCCAAAATTACAGTTAAGTGGTAAAGGATGTGGGATTGCTAAGACAGCTAGGATGTTGGCTCAGAAGCAGCCACTCATTCAAAGAGTGCGTAATAGCTCACTAGTCGAGTGATCCTGCGCCGAAAATTAACGGGGCTAAACTGTATACCGAAGTTATGGATTTCATATGTTTCAACAATATTCATTATAAGATAAATTAGAGAAGTTAATTTATTGAAAATATTGCGAAGTAATATTTTCAATAAATCTCTCAGGGGCTAAGCAGCCCATATAATGAATGAGGATAATGAATATTGTTGAGACATATGGAGTGGTAGAGGAGCATTGTGTTGTAGGAAGAAGCATAATCGAAAGGATATGTGGACGAGACACAAGAGAGAATGCCGGAATAAGTAGCGAGAATGAAGTGAGAATCTTCATCGTCGAAAGCCTAAGGGTTCCTGAGGAAGGTTTGTCCACTCAGGGTAAGTCGGGACCTAAGGTGAGGCCGAAAGGCGTAGCCGATGGATAGCAGGTTAAGATTCCTGCACTACCGATGCCAGACAAAGACTTGTTATGAGGACACAGGAGAGTGGTCTAAGCGTGTAAGAGGGAAAGCACGTCCCGCAAGGGGGAGTGAAAATTTAAAAGTAACGAAGTAGGCGAATCACACTGGCGAGAAAAGTCATAATGAGGTGGTAGAGGTACCCGTACTGTAAACCGACACAGGTAGGCGAGGCGAAGAGCCTAAGACGAACGAGTGAAATATTGTTAAGGAACTCGGCAAATTGACCCCGTAACTTAGGGATAAGGGGTGCCATCGCGAGATGGTCGCAGAGAATAGGTCCAAGCAACTGTTTAACAAAAACACAGGTCTGTGCTAAATCGAAAGATGAAGTATACGGGCTGACACCTGCCCAGTGCTGGAAGGTTAAGGGGAAGAGTTAGTCGTAAGACGAAGCTTAGAACTTAAGCCCCAGTGAACGGCGGCCGTAACTATAACGGTCCTAAGGTAGCGAAATTCCTTGTCAGGTAAGTTCTGACCCGCACGAATGGTGTAATGATTTGGACGCTGTCTCAACAATAAGCTCGGCGAAATTGTAGTACTAGTGAAGATGCTAGTTACCTGCGATAAGACAGAAAGACCCCATGGAGCTTTACTGTAGCTTGGTACTGAGTTTCGGTGATTTATGTACAGGATAGGTGGGAGACTATGAGACACTGGCGTCAGCTAGTGAGGAGTCGCTGTTGGGATACCACTCTTAAATCATTGAAATTCTAACAACAGACCATGAAGCTGGTCGTTGGACAATGCCAGGTGGGCAGTTTGACTGGGGCGGTCGCCTCCTAAAGTGTAACGGAGGCGCCCAAAGGTTACCTCAGCGCGGTTGGAAACCGCGCTAAAAGAGTGTAAAGGCAGAAGGTAGCTTAACTGCGAGACCCACAAGTCGAGCAGATACGAAAGTAGGGCTTAGTGATCCGGCGGTATGAGAGTGGAATTGCCGTCGCTCAACGGATAAAAGTTACCCTGGGGATAACAGGCTGATCTCCTCCAAGAGTTCACATCGACGAGGAGGTTTGGCACCTCGATGTCGGCTCATCGCATCCTGGAGCGGTAGTACGTTCCAAGGGTTGGGCTGTTCGCCCATTAAAGCGGTACGCGAGCTGGGTTCAGAACGTCGTGAGACAGTTCGGTCCTTATCTATCGCAGGCGTTAGAAATTTGAGAGGATCTGTCCTTAGTACGAGAGGACCGGGATGGACACACCACTGGTGCACCAGTTGTCATACCAATGGCACAGCTGGATAGCTAAGTGTGGATGGGATAAACGCTGAAAGCATCTAAGCGTGAAACCCACCTCAAGATGAGATTTCTTATGCGAAAGCAATAAGGTCCCATGGAGACTACATGGTGATAGGCTGGAGCTGTAAGTGCAGTAATGTATTTAGGTGACCAGTACTAATAGACCGAAGGCTTGATCAAGGAAGTAAGGATGTTTTGGTTCATTTCTTTTTTATCTAGTTTTCGAGGGAAGATATTGACAATAGAATAAAGAAGATATATATTAATGTAGTAAAAGATGAAATAATTTCTGGTGACGATAATGAAGAGGCCACACCCGTTCCCATCCCGAACACGGCAGTTAAGCTCTTCGATGCCAAAGATACTTAGTGGGTGACTGCTTGGGAAAATAGGAAGTTGCCAGATTTATTTATATTCCTCGTTAGCTCAGTCGGTAGAGCACTCGGCTGTTAACCGAGTTGTCGTAAGTTCGAGTCTTACACGGGGAGCCAAAATAAAGGGACACGCCAAAAGGTGTGTCCTTTTATGTAATATTAAAAAATACATGATCAGGTTTCAAACGGTAGTTGTCACATATATTAATGTAGTAAATTTTTTGTAAAAAAATAAAAATCAAATAAATATTGTTAAATTACCTATAAATATTGACTTTTAGCAACTTTTGATATATCATAATCACGTAAAAAAGAAAAAAGTTTACATAATTTTTGTAAAAAGTATTGCATATTTATCGAATATGTGTTATATTAGTAAAGAGGTTATGTGAATTTATTTTTTAGGAGGTATAATTATGAAAAATTTTAGTAAAGGATTAGCAATATTTTTTGTAATGGTATTAGTCATTACAGGAACAGTATATGCAGTAAGCGCACCTACATTTACACCTAGTATTGCTTCAGGTAGCACAGTAAATCCTGGAGATAGAGTGCAAATCGTAATTCAAGCTGGCGATCAATATACTGCTCTTAGTGAATGCATGTATTCTTGGAATGGAGGAACAGAAAAGAGCGTGTTTGATGTATCTGGAAAAACATCAAGCAAAGGTAAAGTATACAAATTTACATTTACCGCTGAGGCATTCCCAAGTACAGCAGGAACTTATACAATAAAATTAACAGCAACTGATGCATACAATAATACTTCAACAAAAAGTTTTAAGTATATTGTAAAAGCGGCTACAACACCAACACCTACAGCAACAAAGACACCAACACCTACAGCAACAGCTACAACAGCAAAAGATACTAGTGCTCCAAAAATAACAATGAGCAAAGCAAGTGGAAGCACAGTAGCAGGTGGAACAAAGTTAACAATGACAGTAAAAGATGTAGAAAGCAAAATTACATCATTAAAATATAACTGGGTAGGCGCATCAGAAGTAAATGTAATACCTGGAGCAAAGAGTTCAACAAATGAAATTACAATATCAAATTTAACAGTAGGAAGTGCAGCAGGAACATATCAATTAAATGTAACAGCAGTAAACGAAGCTGGATTAAAAACACAACAAACATTTAATTATATAGTAAAAGCAGCTACAACACCAACACCTGCAGCAACAAAAACACCTACACCAACTGCAACAAAAACACCTACACCGACACCTACTAAAGATACAACAGTGCCAGTAATAACAATGAGCAAAGCAAGTGGAAGCACAGTAGCAGGTGGAACAAAATTAACAATGACAGTAAAAGATGCAGAAAGCAAAATTACATCATTAAAATATAACTGGGTAGGCGCATCAGAAGTAAATGTAATACCTGAAAATAGAGCTGCAACAAATGAAATTCAAGTAACAAACTTAACAGTAGGAAGTGCAGCAGGAACATATCAATTAAAAGTAACAGTAGCAAATGCAGATGGATTAGCAATAACAAAAACATTTAGTTATATTGTAGAAGCAACACCTACACCTACAGCTACAGCTACAAAAACACCTACACCTACACCTACTAAAGATGCAACAAAGCCAGTAATAACAATGAGCAAAGCAAGTGGAAGTACAGTAGCAGGTGGAACAAAATTAACAATGACAGTAAAAGATGCAGAAAGCAAAATTACATCATTAAAATATAACTGGGTAGGCGCAGCAGAACAAAATGTAATACCTGGTGCAAGAAGTGCAACAAACGAAATTCAAGTAACAAACTTAACAGTAGGAAGTGCAGCAGGAACATATCAATTAAATGTAACAGCAGTAAATGAAGCTGGATTAAAAACACAACAAACATTTAGCTATATTGTAAAAGCAACACCAACACCTACACCAACTGCAACAAAAACACCTACACCAACACCTACTAAAGATGCAACAAAACCAGTAATAACAATGAGCAAGGCAAGTGGAAGCGTAGTAGCAGGTGGAACAAAATTAACAATGACAGTAAAAGATGCAGAAAGCAAAATTACATCATTAAAATACAATTGGTATGGAGCAGCAGAACAGAATGTAATACCTGGAGCAAGAAGCGCAACAAATGAAATCCAAGTAACAAACTTAACAGTAGGAAGTGCAGCAGGAACATATCAATTAAATGTAACAGCAGTAAATGAAGTTGGATTAAAAACACAACAAACATTTAGCTATATTGTAAAAGCAACACCAACACCTACACCAACAAAAGTACCAACTAACAAATATCCTACAGTAGATGCAGATCCAGATGGTGGAGATGTTGAGTATGGTGATAAAATCGTACTTACAGCAGATGACAAAGATGGAGAAATTGTATATATTGAATACTACTGGGATGATGAAGACGATGACACAACAAAGAGATATACAGACAAATGCAGTGTAAAAGTACCTTCAGAAGAAGGAAAACACTACTTATATGTAAGAGCAATGGACGATAATAACAATTTATGTGATTATGAAAGATTTACATACTACGTAGAAGAAAATGATTATCCTGGAAACTCAGATAAAGATGGAGAATTAAATACAAGAATAAGAACACTTCGTGTAGAAATAACAAATGCTGATGACAAGATCAGATTTGAACCAAAAGAAGATATCTTATACAATGTAAATTACTACAATGGAACTTCTTCAAAAGTAAAGAATGCAAAAATAGTTGTAGAATTACCTACAAACTTAAAGGCTACTAAAGCTAGTGATAATGGAAGTATTTCTACAAAACAAATCACATGGAATTTAGGAACATTAGATGCAGGAGAAGCTGGTAGAGTAACATTTAAGGCTAACTATACTTCAAGCAAAGTTAACGAAAAGATTATAACAGTACCTGCAAAGATTTATTCAGGAAGCTCATTAAAAGATACTTCAACAGTTAGAAACTTAATCTTCTGTGAAGATGGAGATGGAACTGGATATCATCAAGCTTACTGTGTAGGATATCCTGATGGAACATTCTTACCAGAAGGAAGAATAACAAGAGCAGAATTAGCAGCAATGATTTGCAACATTGAAGGAATTAGATCAACAAGCAGAGGTCAATTTACAGATGCAAATGATCACTGGGCAGCAAATTATATGCAAGCAGTAGCAGATATGGGATATATGAAACCTAGAACTTATAACTTCTTTGGTGCTGAAGATTATGCAACAAGATCAGATTTAGCTTATGCAATTGCAGCAATATTAGATGTTGAAGATATAGAAACAATATATATTCAAGCAACAGATACAAAGTATTGTGAAGAAAGATGTGCTCTTGAACAATTATTAAGACTTGGTATCATCGAAGGTTATAGCGATGGAACAGTAAGACCTAACAACAATATAACAAGAGCTGAAGCAGTAACAATCATTAACAATTACTTATTCAGAGGCGAGTTATATACTAGAAGCTACAACTACTCATATAATTTCGAACATAACTATGCAAATGGTGGAAGCAACTTTGTTCTAAGATTTACAGACTTATCTATAAATCACTGGGCATATGGTCAAATTATGGAAGCTACAAACAACCACAGATATGAAAGAGTTATGGACGGAAATGAAGAAATGCTATAAGAATTAAAAGACGCTTTAGTCTAAAATTCACATAGAAAAGATAGTACTCAGATTGAGTACTATCTTTTTTTGTGCTATTGTAAATAATTAGCTAAACAATGACGAAAGAATATAGAGAGAAAAGATAAGTGTATTGGAGGAAAAAGTATGCCAACAAAAGATTCTTTTAAAAATATAATTTTTAATTCAGGGTTATTGTTATTGATTTTTTTAACAACTGCATTAATTTTGTCTTCAATTATTTTCATTTTTCATGGGGCAATTACAACCATAAGTGCCATAATTTCAATTTTACTTTCATTTGTGATATTCGTGTTATTAAATTTTAAAAAAACGAAAATAGATACCATTTTGGGTCTAATTTTAGGCATAGTTATTTTTATAAGTTCAATTATAATAAGTGAGAATATTTTAGACTTTGCAAGTGATAGTAGTTGGTATCACAAGTCTGCACTAGGTAGTTTAGCGAATGGTTGGAATCCAGTTTATGAGAAATTTGGGGATTTCGCAAATAATTCTGAGCTAAATATAACAAATATGCACTATGCTGAAATTTTTACACAGCATTATTGCAAAGCAGCTTGGATAACTGGTGCAAATATATATTGCTTAACAAAGGACATTGAAAGCGGGAAATCTGTTAATTTACTTATGGCATATATTTTATTTGCTTTTGTATTTCATTATCTTTCTATGGTGTATCTAAAATGGTGGCAAGCGATAATTGTAAGTGGACTTACTGTATATAATCCTCTTACAGTTTCTCAGATATTTACCTTATATGTAGATAATTTGCTATATACGAGTTTATTTGGAATTATAGTGATGTTATTTGGAATTTCAGATGAAAAGTATGAATTAGATGAGAAGCTAAAATATTTTTCGTTATTTGGATTAGTCGTATTTTGTATAAATATAAAGTTTACTGGTCTTGCATATGCAGGGGTATTTTGTTTGCTTTTTTATATAATTTGGCTAATTCGTTCTATAGTTGATAAAAATTTTATATTTACTTTTATTAAAAATACATCATTTTATATAATAACCTGCATAGTAGCGATTTTTTTAGTCGGTTTTTCAACATACATAATGAATTTTGCTGAACACGGGCATCCGTTCTATCCTCTAGCTGGGGAAAATAAAAGAGATATTATGACGGGGAATCAACCAGTTCCTTTTGATAGAATAAACGGAATAGAAAGGTTACTTATCTCTGTATTTTCTAAAACAGAAAATATTACGGGAAACGTATTACCCGATTTAAAATTTCCATTCTTTGTTTCAGAAGAAGAAAAAGAAGTCGCAGCTATTGGACCAGATACTAGAATAGCTGGATTTGGCCCTTTGTTTGGCGGAGTATTGTGCTTCTCAGCCGCAGTTTTAGCTTTTGGCCTGTATTGTTTGTTTAGGTTAAATAAATATTGGTTTGCAATATTAATGTCTAATATAGTAGTTGTTTTAGCTCTACTTTTGCTTATACAAGAAAGTTGGTGGGCTAGATATTCGCCATATTTCTATTTAGCCCCTATTTTTGCACTTGTTTTAATATTTATAGGATTTAATAATGAAACTAAAGGATTTAAATTTTTAATAGGTATTATTGGTGTAATATGTATATTCCTACTTGTAAAGAACACAAATTATTTTACAAAATATGTTGAACAATGCATTAGTGAATCGGTAGAAACTAAAGAAAATTTTGAAATAGCAAAAGTTTTATCTAAAGATAAACCAATTAAGATTTTTATAGTTTCATCTTCTTACTATGGCATTGAATTTAACTTAAAAGATGCCGATATAAATTATACTAAAGTGGGACCTTATGAAGTTAAATCTAGAAAGTTATACGGAACACTTATGTATATGGAGGATTTAGAGTGAAAAGTTATTTAAAACTTATGAGAATTCAACATTATCTAAAGAACTTTTTAATATTTTTACCGCTTGCTTTTAGTGGTAGTTTATTTGCTGTGAAAATTTTAGAAGTAAATTTGTTAGGATTTTTATCGTTTTGTTTTATAGCATCGTTTATATATGTAATAAATGACATAGCGGATGTTAATCAAGATAAGCTTCATCCAATAAAATGTAAAAGGCCAATAGCCTGTGGCGATATAGAAAAGAAAAATGCTATTGTTTTTGCAATAGTATTGTTTGGGATTTCATTAATATTAAATTATTTTGTGTATATTAATAGCAACTATATGGCTTTTATACTTTGGAGTATATATATTTTAATTAATGTTGCATATAGCCTGGGATTAAAACGAATACCAGGCTTAGATGTAGTATTACTTGCAATGGGCTTTTTAATACGAGTTCTATATGGAGGCGTAATTAGTAATATAGAAGTTTCTAACTGGCTATGTTTTACGGTTTTAACCACATCTTTATATATGAGCTTAGGTAAGAGAAGAAATGAGTTAAAAAATCAAGGGGAATGTGTAAGAAAAGCGCTTAGATACTATAATTATAAAACAGTAAATATTCTTATGTATATGTCCTTTATATTAACACTTTGTTTCTATACGTTATGGTGTATAACTGTAGTAATGACAGGCAAATTCCATGCAATTACATATATAACCATAGCATTGGTATTTATAATTATTGCAAGATATAGTAAAGATATAGAAGGAAAGGTTGATGGCGATCCAGTAAATGTTTTATTAAAAGACAGAATTTTAGTGAGTGGTGGCCTTATATATGCAGCTTTAATGTATTTTATAGTATATTAATAGAGTGGGACTAGAATTTATCCCACTCTATTAGTTTGTCTTTTTTTACAATATATGCATTTTTAGAAATTTCTTTTAGTGGAGTATCTGATAAAGAATCGGAATAGAAAGTATCTATTTCACTATCTTTATAAAGTTCATAAAATCTTTTTACCTTTTCAGCTCCATAGCAATTTTCACCGGTATATTTGCCGGTTTTTTTATCTACACGAGAGGCAAGTAAAGTCTTTATTTTTAATTCTTTACAAATTGGTTCGAGAAGAAATTCAGGGGAAGCGGATATTACGATATCATCGTCTAAATGAGTTTCTTTATAGAATTTTTTTATTTTATGTTTATTTTTATTCCAAAAATCAGCTATATATGTATCTATATCTTTTATCCCATTAAACATCTTGAAAAATCTTTCCTTTGCCTGTGTTTTTGTTATAAATTTTAACTTATATTTTATAAAAACCAAAGCCTGATAAGGAAGAAACCTTAATAAATTAGGTTGGCGTTTAATAGAATAAAAGTAGAAATCTACGGTACTATCGCCATCATATATAGTTTTATCGAAATCATATACATTCATATTTTTACCCCCTTAATAGTATAAATAGTTTATCAAAATATATCGTAATATACAATATTTGCTATTGACTTAAATGTTGAAAGGGAGTAAAATTAAAGAGAAATTTTGAACTTTTAAACTGAACAGGAGTGATAAAATGGAGCCAATGATTGAGGTAAAAGATGTTACCAAAATTTATAAAGTTGGTAATGAGAAAATATTGGCTTTAGATAATGTAAGTTTAACTATTAATAAAGGTGAATTTTGCTGTTTACTAGGAACATCTGGTTCAGGTAAATCGACTTTATTAAATGTTATGGCAGGAATTGAGAAATTAACTTCTGGCGAAATAACAATTCGCGGAAGAAGAATAGACAAGATGAGCGAAAGAGAGCTATCTATTTTTCGTCAAAAATATTTAGGTTTTATTTTTCAATCATATAATTTAATTCCGGCACTTACAGCGGTTGAGAATGTTGAATTACCGTTAATATTTAAAGAAATAGACCCTAAAAAAAGAAGGAAGTTAGTAAAAGAAATTATAAATGCGGTTGGTATTTCAGGTAGAGCGAAACATAAACCGTCTCAGATGAGTGGAGGGCAACAGCAAAGAGTTGGTATTGCTAGGGCGTTTGTTGGAGCCCCAGAGCTAATATTCGCAGACGAGCCTACTGGAAATCTTGATTCGAAGACTACTATGGAAATAATGGAACTTATAAAAAATATTTCCAAGCAGTATAACCAAACAATAGTTATGGTTACACATGATGCGAGATTAGCAGAATTTGCGGACAAAATAATAAGTATCCATGATGGACATATAGCCAATATTGAAAGTAAAGGCGAAACGGCAAATATTATATAAAGTGTTTTAAGAAGGAGAGTTTTATATGAAAAAGATACAATTAATTTTAACAAGTATATTGATATTTTTTATCGTAATTGGAGGAGCTACAGTAAAAGCAGATGAGTACGAAGCAGAATATCCTAAGATAATTTTTGAAAATAAGACAGACGTTGTAAAGGTTAAAGCGGGTGAAACTCTTGATTTTACTGTTGTTGTAAAAAATGTCGGGGATGAAGGAGCTAGATATATTACTATATCAAATTCAGAAAAAGATGCTCCAGTTTATTGGGAAACTGCTGTTGATACATATACTATTTATAGAATGAGCGCTGGAGCAAAAAAAGAAGTAAATATGAGTTTAAAAGTAAAAGAAACTGCAGATGTTGGAATTTACGCATTGCCGTTTAATATCGCTTATTCAGACAATGACCATACAGAGTATTCAAATAAGCAAAGTATTTTCTTTGAAGTTACTAAAGAATATTCTAAGCCTTTAATCCTAGTTAAAAATGTAAAAAATACACCAGAAGTAGTTACTGCTAATTCAAGCAATAGACTTTCGTTTGACATATACAATAGTGGAGATTTAGACGCAAGAAGAGTAAAACTTACATTAAAAGGTTTATCCAAAGATGGTTTTATGGTAAAAGATAGTATAGACAATAGATATTTTGATTATTTAGAAGGCGGGAAAAGTAAAACTATTGATTTTGATTTATTAGTTTCTGAGGATATTACAAAAGGTACTAATGAATTACAAGTGGAACTTCAGTATTTTGATCAAGATAATAAAGAATATAATGATACAAAAACAATTTATATAAATGATGTAAAAGGCACAGAAGGAGATATTGGAAAAGGAGTGCCTAAGATTATTGTGTCTTCATATTATACAAATCCTAGTACTGTTACTGCAGGGAGAACGGTTTCATTTTATTTCACAATAAAAAATACACATCCTACAAAAACAATAAAAAATATGAAGGCGATTGTAGATTCAGAGGACGGAACATTTACTTTAGAAGGTGGAAGCAATTCTTTTTATGTAAGTGAATTAAGACCGGCTGGAGAATTTTCAAAAACATTCTATTTAAGAGCAAAATCTGATGCATTATCTCGTGCATATCCAGTAACTATTAATTTTGATTATGAAGATGCTGATGGGAATTCACATAGTTCTACAGAAAAGATTAATATTCCGGTTGTTGAAAGAACAGAACTTTCAATAGATAACGTAAATGGTCCTTACGAAATGTACTTAGGAAATACCGGATATATTTCATTTGAATATTACAATAAAGGAAAAGCTGTTATATCTAATTTGTCAGTTTCGTTAGAGGGTGATTATTCTTCTGTTAATAATACTAACTATATAGGGAATGTTGATCCGGGAACAGGCAGCTATTCTGAAATTGAAGTAAAAGCTGATGTAGCAGGAGATGCTAAAGGGACTTTAGTTTTCTCTTTTGAAGATTCTAGCGGAAATGTAAAGACTATAAGAAGAGCAATAGAGGGTGTTGTGTATGGAGAAGAACCAGCATTTGAACCTGATATAAATAACGATATCCCTATGGATATAGATTATGATGAAGATCAATTAAAATGGTGGCAGATTGCTCTTATTGGACTAGGAGTATTTCTAGTTACTATGATAGTTGCAAGGCTTATAACTATAAAAGTAATGATGAAAAAGATAGAAGATGAAATCTAGTGTTTGTGAATCGGAGGTAATAAAATGGATTACAAAATGATGGATATGGAAATGGCTGCACAAAATAGTGGCGGAAGTATAAATTGGGTACTTATTGGAGTTATAATAGGAGCTATAATTTTAGGAGTAGTATGTGGTATACTCCTTGGGAAGCATACCATGAAAAAGAGAGATATTTAATTAATTTGTGGCGGTGAAAAAATGAGAAGTAATGATTTTATAAAAATGGGCTTAAAAAATCTTGCTAGACGAAAACTACGTACATCGCTTACTGTTATAGGTGTTGTAATAGGTACGTTTTCTATAGTTGTAATGTTGTCCCTAGGAATTGCCATGACAGAAAGTTTTAATAACGAAATAATGCAAATGGGAAGCCTTACTACGATAAATGTTAATAAGTATTATTATGCGGAAAACAACGACACAGATAGATGGCAGCCGGGAAAAGAGAAAGAGTTAGACGACAATTTGGTTTCTAAGTTAAAAGCAATTCCACATGTAAAGGCTGTTACACCTATAGAATATATGAACGTTAAATTTATTTCTGGTAAATATGAATCTTGGTCAACGCTTTGCGGAGTAAACCCAGAGGCTTTTACTTATTTTGAGTTCCCTGAATTAGAGGAGGGACGTTATTTAACAGCAGAAGACACAGATGAACTTTTATATTCTTATTATTCTACGGGGTTTTACAATCCGAAATCTTCTGGGATGCGATATAATGATAGTGAAGATTTAGTAGATATTATGAATGATAGAATAAAAATGACGTTTGATACGGGATATGATTCAAAAGTTGCACCTAAATACTATAATGCTAAATTTGTCGGGAAAATGGTAGAAAGTAATGGAGATAAAAATGGCTATATCTACGTTAATATAGACCAAATGAAAAAATGGAAGAAAGAATTAAAGAAAGCTGGAGTAAAGGTTGAAGATAAAGGATATTCTCAAATTTGGGTTTCTGTTGATGATGTAAAACACGTGGAAGAGGTACAAAATAAGATAAAAGATATGGAATATGGTACATATAGCTTAGCAGATATGGTAAAACCAATGCAAGAAACTGCAAATACTTTAGAACTTATTTTAGGCGGAATTGGCGCGGTATCTATGCTAGTTTCAGCGATAGGAATTGCTAACACTATGATAATGTCTATCTATGAGAGAACGAAAGAGATTGGAGTTATGAAGGTTTTAGGTTGCCTTATAACGGATATAAAAAAATTATTCTTGTTTGAGGCAAGTATGATAGGACTTATCGGCGGAGGTTTAGGCGTAGGATTAAGTTATCTGGCATCGTACTTTATGAATAAATATTCTAACCAAATTGGAGGAGCTATTGGAATAGGAAGCGGTGGCTCAAAAATCTCAATAATTCCGCTATGGTTAGTAGTAGCAGCTCTTTTATTTGCAATGCTAGTAGGAATACTATCTGGATATTATCCAGCTAAAAGAGCAACAAAGATTAAAGCAATTGAGGCATTAAGAGAATCTAATTAAAAAGGCATTTATAATGCCTTTTTATTTTTTAAATGTATAATTTTAATAAATTATATTACCGATACATTCTTGTAATTATTTTTGTTCATTAGAGAGGATGGTAATAGTGGGAAAAATTAAAGTATTTTTATGTATTCTTTTAACGGTAGTGCTTATTATGCCAGTTTGTAATGCATTTACAGATATGGATTCAAACCATTGGGCTTATGAAACAGTTAATTTTATGACAGAAAAGGGTATTTTGAGTGGATTTACAGATGGATCTTTTAGACCAGACGATTATATATCTAGAGAACAATTTGCAACAATATTAAGCAAAACAGTAGAATATGCAAATATTGAATTGCCTATTAATACTGAAAATTCGTGGACTTTTAACGATTGTGTAGATGTGGATAATAGTAGATGGTCTTATAAATATATACAAAAGGCTTTTAATGTGATGGGAAAATCGGAAGGAAAAAATAATGGGTGTTATTTTGAACCAGATGCTTTAATGAGTAGGGAAGAAGTAGCTAAAATAATGGTAAATGCAAAAGGGCTTGGCAAAGAGGAGCCAGATTATTCTCTATTGAATAAATTTTCAGATAAAACTGGAATAGATGGCAGTTATCAAAAATATGTAGCAATAGCAGTTAGAAATGGAATAATGAGCGGAAATGCAAATGGTACATTTGACCCAAAGAAAAATTTGACAAGAGCTCAAATAGCTTCTCTTATGAGTAAGTTGCTTGACAATGGTAAAAACTCTAAAGTAGATGTAATATCGCAGAAATATGTTAAAATATATGAATTTTCGGATGGGTTGGCTAAAGTAGAAAATAATAAAGGAAAATATGGTTATATAAATGAAAAAGGAGAGGAAGTAATACCACCTATATATGATGCTATCATATATGATTGGATCTCTTCAGATAGCTTATTAGGTGTAATGAAAGAAGGTAAATATGGGTACATAAATAAAGAAGGCAAAGAAGTAATACCATGTATATATGATGATATTGGAGCACTTGCAGAAGGACTGGTACGAATAAAAAGTAACGGAGAATGGGGTTATATAGATAAAAATGGGAATCAGGTAATACCCTTCATATATGACGATGCTGGAGATTTTTCAGACGGATTAGCTAGTGCAAAAAGCAATGGAAAATATGGTTATATAGATAAGGAAGGAAACGAAGTAATACCTTTTATATATGATGATGCCTGGGGATTCTCGGAAGGATTAGCCAATGTAAAAAGTAATGACAAATGGGGCTATATAGATAAAAATGAAAACAAAATAATACCTTTCATATATGATGATACTTCTTATTTCTGGGAAGGTAAATCGGAAGCAAAAAAAGATGGAAAATGGGGTCTTATAGATAAAAATGGTAATGAAG
>JAEEGK010016196.1_pt1 | contig 16424 bp, 11 predicted proteins | sample 8958771 | NCBI WGS metagenome assembly JAEEGK01 (sample SAMN16246547, study PRJNA631951) | gut metagenome | biome: gut microbiome; feature: rumen; material: SC-attached | host: Bos | place: Iran: Karaj | collected 2018-10 | reverse complement strand
AGGCCACCGTGGCCACGGAAGACAAGCGCTTCTACAAACACTCCGGCGTGGACATCCAGTCCCTGGCCCGCGTGCTGTTCAAGACCCTCCTGGGAAGGGATTCCTCCCAGGGCGGCGGTTCCACCATCACCCAGCAGGTGGCCAAGACCCTCTATCCCCGCGGAGAGCACGTAGGTAAAATAAAGATGGTATGGATCAAGCTGAAGGAGTGGATCACCGCCATCAAGCTGGAGCGCAACTACACCAAGGAAGAGATTGTGGATATGTACCTCAATGCCATCTTCTTCGGTTCCAATTCCTATGGCATCTCCAGCGCCGCCAACCTCTTCTTCGGCAAGCAGCCCTCCGACCTTCTGATAGAAGAGAGCGCCGTGCTGGTGGGTATGGTGAACAAGCCCACGCGCTACAACCCCATCATCAATCCGGACAATGCCCTGAAGCGCCGCAACCTGGTGCTGGACCGTATGCGTTCCATGAAGTACATCACCAAGGCCGAGTGCGACTCCCTGCAGGCCCTGCCCATCGTGCTGCACACCCGCCAGGGAGACCGTACCACCGGTGTGGGCCCGTACTTCCGCGATATGCTGCGCCGCACAATGGGCGCTACCCAGCCCAAGCGCTCGTCCTACCAGTTCTACGAGGACTATCAGGCCGATTCCCTCCTCTGGGCCGACGATCCCCTCTACGGCTGGCTCAACAAGAACTCCAAGAGCGACGGCAGCCAGTACGACCTGGACCGCGACGGCCTCCGCATCTATACTACCATTAATTACAAGATGCAGCGCTATGCAGAGGAAGCCATAGCGGAGCACCTGGGCAAGGACCTCCAGAATGCCTTCTGGAAGGAACTCAAAAACCGCCGCAATCCTCCGTTCACGTCCGACACGGACAAGTCCGTCATCGAGACCACCCTCAAGCAGGCCCGCCGCTGGAGCGACCGCACCCGTATGATGAAGGCCTCCGGCCACACGGATGCAGAGATTGAGGCCTCCTTCAAGGAGCGCGTCAAGATGCGGGTCTTCACCTGGGAGAAGCCCGGCTACCGGGACACCCTGATGACTCCGGACGATTCCATCCGCTACTACAAGTCCTTCTTCCGCGCCGCCTTTATGGCCATCGAGCCCGGTACGGGCCACGTGAGAGCCTATGTGGGAGGCCCGGACTACCGTTACTTCAAATATGACAACGTGCGCCAGGGCAAGCGCCAGGTGGGCTCCACCATCAAGCCTTTCCTTTACACGGAGGCTATGGAGTCCGGAATGACGCCCTGCGACCCTGTGCTCAATTCGCCTGTGGTGATTGTGGTTAACGACGGAGACACCTGGTCTCCCCAGGACACCCACGCAGACGGCACTATGGTAGACCTTACCTGGGGTCTGGCCCACAGCTCCAACTCCGTATCGGCCTATCTGATGAAAGAACTGGGCGCCGCGTCCATGGTTTCCATGATGCGCAAGATGGGCATCACCGGCTTCATAGATCCGGTGGCATCCCTCTGCGTAGGCTCTGCAGACCTGTCCGTCTACGATATGGTTACCGCATACAACACCTATCCTTCCGGAGGCACCTATACCTATCCCATCTTTGTGACCCGCATCGAGGACAGTGACGGCAACGTGCTGGGCCAGTTCAGCGACCGCAAGAGAGAAGCCCTGTCGCTCCGGGCCACCGGCGCCATGATCCAGATGATGCGCGCCGTGGTGGATGGCGGCGGCACCGGCGGCCGTCTGCGCTTCCGCTATGGCCTCAAGGGAGAGATAGCCGGTAAGACCGGTACCACCAACGACAACTCCGACGGCTGGTTCATAGGCTACACGCCCACCATCACCGCCGGCGTATGGGTAGGGGCCGAAGACCGCTATGTCCACTTCACCAGCACCAACCTGGGCCAGGGAGCCAATATGGCCCTTCCCATCTGGGGCCTGTGGATGCAGAAGGTAATCAAGGACGGAACCCTGGGCATCTCGGAGACCGATGTCTTCCCGGAGAACCTCAAGGGGTCCTACTGCAACGGCGTGCAGCAGGAAGAGAATCCTACGCCGGAGAAATCTGAATTGGAAAACTACTATTTCGAATAATGTCCAAGTATCAATCGATAGCTGTTATATACGGCAGCGATTCCTCCGAGTGGGAGGTCTCTTGCCGCAGCGGAGAGTTCACCGCTTCCCGCATTGATGAATTCAAGTACGACGTGTACGAGATTTTCGCCCGCTTCGGCGAGTGGAAGCTGGTTGCCATGCGCAAGGCCAACACCATGCGCCAGGCCTTCCCCGAGGGGGCCCAGCCCGTGGTGGACAAGTCGGACTTTTCCGTGATGGTGCTGGGAGAGAAGGTCAAGTTTGACTTCGCCTACATCATGCAGCACGGCGCCCCCGGCGAGACCGGCCTCCTGCAGGGTTATTTCGAGATGCTGGGCATTCCCCACTCCACTTGCAGCGCCTTCGTTACCACCGTGGCCTTTGACAAGTACTCCTGCAAGAGCTACCTCCGGGATCAGGACTTCGTGAAAATGGCCCCCGACGCCATCGTGCGCATAGGAGACGATATTGATATCTTCAGTGCCAAGACGGTGGCCCGCCTGGGTCTGCCCCTCTTTGTGAAACCCACCAGAGGCGGTTCCAGCTTCGGCATCACCAAGGTAGAGAAGGCCGAAGACCTGCCGGCCGCCATCCGCTTTGCCTTCACGGAAGGTGAGGTGGCCATTGTGGAAAAGGCCGTTCCCGCCCAGCACGAGCTCACCTGCGCCGTGTACAGGGACGGAAAGGAAGTGAAGGCCCTCCCCATCATCGAGATCATTTCCGAAACGGGCTGGTTTGACTACGACGCCAAGTATAACGGATACAGCCAGGAGGTGTGCCCCGCCCAGGTTTCCGAAGAACTGACCCACCAGGTCCAGGAAACCAGCAAGCGCATTTACGAGTATCTGGGCTGCAAGGGCCTGGTAAGAATGGACTACCTGTCGGCCCAGGACGGTCTTTATTTCCTGGAAGTGAACATCATCCCCGGTATGACCAACGCCTCGCTGGTGCCCAAGATGATCCGTACCGCCGGCATCTCCCTGCCGGACTTCTTGACCACCATCATAGAGAACGCCTAGCGTATGCTGCTGGTAGATTTTCTGAAAGAAGGGACCCGGTCTCTGGAGTCGTTGTACCCTGCCGCCGAGGCCAGGAATCTGGTTTCGCTGCTGTGTCAGGAGCTCATAGGCACCCAGAGTTACACGCATATTGTAGACCCCCAGTACACCATAGCCAAAAAGGACGAACCGGCCCTGGAAGCCGGTATGGAGCGCCTGAAAGCGGGAGAACCCATCCAGTATGTGGTGGGCAGCTGCGAGTTCTGCGGCCGCCGTTTCCACGTGACGCCCGCCGTTCTCATCCCCCGTCCGGAGACCGAAATGCTGGTCCGGGAGGCCGTCAAGGCGGCCGACCGCCTGCACCGGCTCCGCAGCCCTTACGGCAAGACGGCCGAGCCCGTGCGCGTGCTGGATCTCTGCACCGGTTCCGGAAACATTGCCTGGTCCGTGGCCCTGGAAGTTCCCGGGGTGCAGGTGGTAGGCGTGGACTGGTCCGATGGCGCCCTGGAAGTAGCCAGGGGGCAGAACTTTGCCGCCGAACTCAAAGCCACCGGCGCCGTGGCGCCCACCTTTGTGAAGGCCGATGTCCTGGATACCGCGCAGGAGTTCCCCTTCGGCCCCTTTGACCTCATTCTCTCCAATCCGCCCTACATCCAGGAGAAGGAGAAAGCGCTTATGCGGCGCAATGTCCTGGATTATGAGCCGGAGATGGCCCTCTTTGTGCCGGACGAGGATCCTCTTCTCTTTTACCGCGCCGTGGCCGCCTGGAGCGTCCGCTTTTTCGGAGCCGAAGGCGTGGGTATTTCGGAGATCAATGAGGAGCTGGGAGCTCAAACGCTGGAGGTTTTTAAGGCCGCCGGCTTCCAGGAAGCGGAACTTTTGAACGATTTTTTTGACAAAAACCGCTTCGTTTTCTACAAGAAGTAGGCTTTCTACCCCCGTGAAATGCCGTTTTTAAATTAAGCGTGTGAAACCTTTTTTACACGCTTAATTCTTCGGTTCTTTGCACAAAGGAACCGGAGCTAAAAACCGGCAGTCACAATATGAAAAACTATGCGCTTTCGGCTGCCCTTTGTGCAGCGCTGGCCTTGGGATGCAACAAGGCCCCGTTATCTCCCGTGGAAGAACCCGAAGACCCTGCCAAGGCGCCCGTGGTGCTTTTGGAAGACGTAGCCCGGGTGCTGGCCCGCATCCCCCTGGAGGGAGAACAGTTGGACGAGGTATACGACGCCACCCACGCCTCGTCGGTCAACGGCTACGACGAAGAATACAGGATGCAGGAACTCTTCTCGGAACCCGGCAGCGGGGTAGGAGGGGGAGAATCCACCAAGGCCGATGGATACCGCAAGCCCCTCCGGGAACTCATCCGCGAGGCGGCCCGGGCCACCAAGGCTTCCGGAGACCTGGAAGACCCGGATGCCTGGCTGGAGGCCCTTTCGGCCTCGGATGTCCAGATCTATTGGCCTTTCTCGGAAAAATGGAACGGAGACTCGTTCCCCGTCATTACCTTTGACCCGGGCGGAGATATGCCCCAGAACGAGGGCTACGCCGTGGGTCCGGACGGGAAGGTGACCAAGGTGCTGGTTACGGAAGAAATGGCCCGGGAACAGCCCGTGTGGGTGGTAAACCGCAACTCGGACGCAGACTACAAAACGCTTGAGATGTTCCGCCGGGAAGACCCTTCCTGGGGCCAGGGCGGGGGAGATATCCTGGTTACCAAGGCCACGGGCGACACCCAGACCCTGGTGCTCCGCTCTTTCAAGGCCCGCCGCCAGTTTGACAGCTGGTTCGCTGGTGCCAGCGAGTTCTGGATCAAACTGGGCTCCATCGAGGATTTCCGGGCCTCCACCGAGGGAGAACTCCGGCTCTACGAACCCACCATCACAGACTTTGTAGTGGTAGTCCGCCGCGGCCAGGTGGGAGAGTTTGTCCCCTTCAATGCGGTCCTGGTGTCCAGTTGGAGCAAGCTGTTGGAGTCTTGTGCCCTGATGATCATTGAAGACGACGGCGGAACCCAGACTTCCTGGAAATGCGCGGCCACCGTCAAGTACGAGTCCAAGGCCTATGGCTTTGACCTGGACCTTCCCCTGCGCACCAGGGACGACATAGTCTGGCGGGGCAATCTCACCCGCACCTTTGTAGAGAAGAACAACGGTCACACCGTGTCCCTGGGAGATGTTCAGCTGGTTTTTGAGTTGATTTAACGCACCGTCATTTCACAGACGTCGCAGTGGAAAGTCAGTTGGAGACGCTCTTTGCCGTTGCGGAGGAAGAGCGGTTCTGCCTTTTTCACTTTGCCCTGTTTGGGGCAGAGACCCAGTTCGTGCCGGATGCAGTATTTGCTGCGCATCAGTTCCCCGTTGGAAGCATATTCCAGCCGGAAAGAAGTCTCGGGATTCCGCACACCCCTGTACAGAGGCAGGGCGTTGACGGAAATCTGGTCCAATTGGGCCGCCAAGTCCCTTCGCAGGCCGTTAAGGGCCGAGGTAGGAAGGAAAGGAACGGCGCCCTCCACCTGCACGGAATGGGCCTGGAAGGCATAGAGCCCGCTGCGTTTGCCCAGTTGCTCGCGGATGGTCTGCAGCATCCGCTCCGGGTCACGGGCGGTATCGGCGGGGGCCGGGAGTTGGGCCTGGACCTTTCGGCCGTCCTCGCTCACGGCACAGGCCAGAAGCTGCCCCTCCTTCAGGGTCAATTCCAGCCGGACGTCTATCTCCCTCACGGGCTTTCCGGCTTCCACCTGCCGTTCAAAGGCCGCGCTGATGTTGCGGTACAGTTTCACGCCTTCCTTCAGCTCATCCGGACGGCGGCAGCGGATGCGGAAGCCGTCGCAGACATCGGCCCGGAAGCCTATGATGCTGCCGTCTTTGTTCACAAAGGCAAAACCGTCTCCGTTGGCCAGCTGAAGGCCTTCCCGGGCGGGTTGGAGCACCAGTCCGTCGGGTGTGAGGCGGGCCACGGTGCCGGCATATTCGCCCATCGATTTGGGCGCGTCCATCGAGGACCACTGGCCCCTCTGGCCGTCCAGGAACAGTTCGGTATAGCCTCGGTTGAAGGTCTTGTCCAGGTCCGGCACAAAGCCGCCCCGGCTGTGGCCGAAGGAAGAGCGGCGGTACCGGTCCGGATAGCGGGCCACCAGGGCATCCAGGGCCTCGGAATAGGCCTTGACCACGTTGCGCACATAGGTTTCCCCCTTGAGGCGGCCTTCGATTTTGAAGGAACAGACCCCGGCGTCGGCCAGTTCTTCCAGGCGGTGGATGAGTTGGTAGTCTTTAAGGGACAGAAGCGCCTTGTTGCGTACGAGCACCTTGCCGGAAGCGTCTTCCAGGTCGTACAGGCTTCTGCAGGGCTGGGCGCAGGCGCCGCGGTTGGCGCTGCGGCCGGTCAGGTGCTCGGACAGGTAGCACTGGCCGCTGTAGCACACGCAGAGCGCCCCGTGGACGAAGAACTCGATCTCCGTGTTCACGGCGTCCCGGATGGCCCGGATCTGGTCCAGCGACAGTTCCCTTTCCAGCACCAGGCGCCCGAAGCCCAGGCTTTCCAGCCCGCGGGCCTTTTCCGGCGTGCGCAGCGCACACTGGGTGGAGGCGTGCATAATGAGGGTGTCGCTCATAGACAGCACGGCCGGGTCCTGCACAATCAGGGCATCCACCCCAGCCTGTTCCAGGGCTTTCACCAGTTCCCGGGCCTGGGGGATTTCTTCCGGATTCAGAAGGGTATTGACCGTGGCATAGATGCGTGCGCCAAAACGGTGGGCGTACTCACAGAGTTGGGCAATGTCTTCCACGGAATTGCCGGCCGCCTGGCGGGCCCCAAAGGCCGGACCGGCAATATATACGGCATCGGCTCCGCAGTCTATGGCTGCGAAGCCGATGGTTATAGTTCTGGCTGGAGCCAGTAGTTCCAGCGCTTTCACGACTTACTTCAGAGCCTTGAGCTGAGCCTCGGCCTGGGCGGCGTACTTGGTGCCGGCGAGCTTCTTGTAGTACTCGGTGGCGGTAGCCTTGTCACCGGCCTTCTGGGCGGTAGCGGCAATGGTGAACATGATGTCGGCGGCGTCCTTGGCGTTGGGGCTTACTTCCAGGTACTTCTTGTAAGCGTTGATGGAATCCTTGCTCTTGCCGGCCTTGGTGTAGGCGCTGGCAATGAGCTTGTAAGCGTTGGCGCTCTCGGAATAGCTGTTGGACTTCTCCAGGGCGGCTACGGCGTCCAGGTTCTTGCCGGCCTTCAGGAGGGACTGGCCTTCGCGGAGGTAGGCGGTGGAGAGGGCCTTGGCGGCATTGGCTTCACCCAGCTCGTTGGCCTTGGTGAGGGCCTCGATGGCGGCAGCGGTCTGGCCGCTCTGCATCAGGGCCTGGCCCAGCAGGAGGTTGGCTTTGCCGTCTTCGGGATTCTGGGCAACCAGCTCCTTGAAGGTAGCGGCGGCACCGGCGAAATCCTTGGCGCTCATCTGGGTGGAACCCTTACGCATGTAAACGTTAGGGATGAGGGCGGCTACCTCGGTGGCAGCTTCGGTCTCTTCGTATTCTGCAGCTACGGTCTTGGCCTCGGCCAGGGTGGCGAGGGCCTCGTCGTAGGAAGCTTCGTTGATCTGCTCCTTGGCAATGGACAGCAGGGCACCGGTAATGGCGGTCTTGCACTTGGAAATGAACTCAGCGGTGTCTTCTTCCGTGCAGGCCTGGGCCTGTTCGAGTGCGGAACGGAATTTGGCCAGGGCCTCGGTCTTGTTGGTCTCCATAGCCTGGGCGCCGGCGTTGAAGGTGTCAACGGCTGCGTTGAAATCCTGTGCACTGGCCACTGCGGCTGCAAGGCTCAGCGTTGCGATAGCTACAAATAGTCTTTTCATGTTAGATAAGATATTACACTAAATTAAACATTCGTTTAGCACACGAGTTGCAAAAGTAGCAAAAATAGTTGTAATTTTGTGCGAAAAATTCTAAAAATGAATCTTGGCAGGCAATACTTCCGGTTTTTACTGCTTGTGGCGCTTTTGTTTTTCTCAACAATTGTGCCAGCGCAGACGCTTCCCAGCCTGCCCAGGGACAGCCGCATCCAAAAAGGAACCCTGGCCTGCGGGGTCCGGTATTACATGGTTACCAACCCTTCGGCCAAAGGTTATGGCCATATAGCCGTCATCCAGCGGGATACGCCTCTGTCGGAATCGGCCCGGGAACAGTTGGACCCGGCTTTCCTGTCCCGTATGGGCGTGGCCCCCGGAGAAGAAGGTTATGTCAGTGACGTGGACGGCTCCACGGTCTATCACTTCCGGGATGTCCCCATCTACCGGCCCGAGGTCCTGGATTCGATGCTACTGTATTCGTTTGCCCGCGTAGCCCTCTCCAAGGCCGAACAGGCCGTGGTGGTAAGCGGAGACATCGATCCGGTGGAACTCAAGAAGAAGATGGACATCTTCTCCATGCTGGTGCCCAAGATGCTGGTGAAAGAAAACCACAGGCCGGACTACGTCTGGGAGCCTTCTCCCGCGCCGTGGGTGGATGCCTATCCCTCCCCGTCTCCGGTAGCGGAAGTATCGGTTACCTATGCCGGCGCCCGCGTCCCCTTTGACTTTATGAACACGGCCCAGGCCATCGTCTCAGACCTCTTCGGAGAGGAATTCCAGGCCATCCTGCGGCACCGGCTGTCGCGCAACCTCCGGGATGCCGGCATCCCTTACGGCACCATCGGCTTCCGTTCCCTGCGCAGTATGGACTATGGCGGAGACGAGCGGTACACCGTTACCGTGACCGTGGCCAAGGAGCAGGTAGACGAAGCCATGCGCGTCGTTTCCTCCACCCTGGCAGAGATAGACTCCAAGGGCGTATCGGCCCGGGAATTCTCAGACGCCAAGAAAGTCCTTACCGCCCAGATCCGAAGCCGGGCGGCCTCTTTGCCTTCGCAGGAAGAGGATATCCGCCGGTGCGTAGCCAACTTCCTTTACGGTGCCCACCTGGCCCCCTACTCGGAGACCATGCGCCTGTTTGCCAGAAAGAATCTGGCCGATACCACCGAAGCCCGCTTCTTCAACCGCTTCGCCGACGCCCTCCTGGGCCAGCTGGAGAACCTCACGCTGGAGTTCACTGGCGCCCCCGACTCGCTGGACAAGGACCAGGCCCTGTTCAACTACAACCTGGCTTACCTCTATGGCTCGGTGGTTCCCAGCGGAAAAACCTACGACTGGCACAGTGCAGACAGCACCCTCCTGAATATTTCGGCCCCCAAGGTCAAGATCAAGGCCGAAAAGACCGAGCCTGTGACCGGAGGCACCCTCTGGACCTTCTCCAACGGGATGCGCGTGGTGTTCAAGCGCGTTCCCGGCAGCGGCGTTTTTGACTATGCCCTGCAGCTCAACGGCGGCCTCAACCAGATAGCCGGCCTCAAGGAAGGGGAAGGCGGTTACATAGGGGAGATGCTCTCCCTGTACGACGTAGCCGGCATTCCCGCCCCCGCATTCCGGGACCTGCTGAGCGCCGGCGGTATCCAGATGGAAACCGAGCTTTCGGTACACAGTTTCGCCCTCAAGGGGGAGGCTCCGGCCGGCCAGCTGGAGTTCCTGCTCAAGTGCCTGCTGGGCCTTTCCGGCGACCGCAAGCTCAACGTGAACGAGTTCAACCATTACAGCCAGAACCAGGCCCTGGTCCAGCCTTCCGTGACGGATCTGCTGTATCAGCGGCTGGTCCCCGGCTTCGTGTATACGTCCAACAAACTCCCCGGCAAGCTCACCGCCGATACGCCCGCCAAGGCCCACAAGTACTACAACGAGCGCTTCGCCCATATGCAGGACGGCGTGCTCATCCTGTCCGGAGACCTCAAGGAAGAAGAGGTGAAACCCCTCCTGCAGCGGTATCTGGGAGGTTTCAACACAGACAAGGAGACCGTGGCCCGCAAGCCCGTGACAATGAAGCCGCTCACCGGCACGGCCACTTCGGAAATCCAGGGACAGCCCCGCGGCATCTATGTGCTTATGGACGCAGAATACGCCCTTACCTCGGACCATTACTACACTTCCCTGGTGGCGGCGCGCGCCCTGCAGCGGACGCTGGTCCGATACCTGGCCCCTTACGGCTACACGGTACAGATTGGAACCAACTTCTTTGCCCAGCCGCAGGAGCGTTTCCAGATAGAACTTACCTGCCTTCCCGCCGCGCTGTCCGGCCTTCCGGAGCAGACCCTTTCCCAGAACGCGGAAATCGTGCTGCCGGTGCTTCGTGAGGCCCTCAAGGCCAGTGTGGACGCCAAGGTAGATCCCGTAGACCTCAAGGCGTGGAAAGAGCGCCTGCAGGCCGATGTGAAGCGGGAACTCTCCAGCCCGTCCGGCTTCGTGGCCACCCTGCTGGACCGCTATGCCAACAACAAGGACATCGCCAGCCGCCACGAGGAGAGCATTGGAGCCATCAATGCCGCCAAGGTACAGGAATACCTGCGCGCCCTGGTAAGCGGCGGCCGCATAGAATTTGTGTCGGAATGAAGCCCAAAGACTTTGGAACCATCATCGAGATAGGGGACGTTCTGGTCTCCGAGGAGGTCATCCTGGAATACTTTGCCTGCGACTATGCCGTCTGCAAGGGCAAATGCTGCATCGTGGGGGACAGCGGCGCTCCGCTCAAGGAAGAGGAATTGGAACCCATCGAGGCCAATTATGACGCCTTCAAGGACCTGATGCGCCCCGAAGGCCGCGCCGCCGTGGATGCCAAGGGCTTTTTCGAGATAGACCGGGACGGAGACCTGGTGACTCCGCTGGTGCCCGGCAGCGAAGAATGCGCCTACTGCCATTTTGAGGACGGAAGCTGCTTCTGCTCCATCGAGCGCCGTTTCTGCCAGGGCAAGTCCACCTTCAAGAAACCCATCTCCTGCTCCCTCTATCCCATCCGCGTGGTAGATCTGGGAGGGGGCCGATGCGGACTCAACCTGCACCGCTGGGATATCTGCAAGGAGGCCTATGAAAAAGGGCGCCGCGAAGGAATCCGGGTGTACGAATTCCTCCGCGGGCCGCTTACAGATGCTTTTGGGCAGGAGTTTTACTCCGCGTTGTCTGCCGCCGCCAAAATGTTGATAGCGGCGTCGTAATCATTTTCATTCACTTTCACCTCGATGGGCTTGGCATAGCCCAGGGAAGGGAAGGAAGAGTCGGCTGTAAAGACGCCGGCAGGGATGCCGTTGTCTCCCAGATAGGCGGCGCAGATATCGGCCTGGTTCCTATCTACGAAGGTGGCAACCGTTTTGAATCCTTGGGTGTCAGTGTTCATATTGGTTGAGTTTGCGGTCCAGGAGCATAACCACGCGGACGAGGTCCCGGGTGAGGCCCTCTGCCTGGAATCCTTCCAGGACCGGGTTGATGGTAACGGTGTCCTCCCACAGGCGGGCGGCGCGGTTGATAACGGACTTGAGGTGGTACTTGCGGCCGCCTTCCGGGGTTTCACCGGCAAAAACGTATCCCCGGTTGTCCAGGGCTTCATCAATGGTCTGCCAATGCGTGGCGGGGTCTCCGGTAGCATGGACGGTGCGCTTGCCGTAACCAAAGAAGGGGTAGATCAGGCTCATAAGGGCAAAGGCCGCCAGGATGAGCTGGACCGACTTCCAGCCGCTTCTGAACGCGGTGTCAATGTCGGTGGAGGCCATGCCGCTGAGCATCAGGATGCCAATGATTACGCCAAACAGGAGCGTAATCTGGATAAAGTATTTCAGGGCGCGTCTGAGGTGCTTGAGGATCATATCAGTTCTCGGATAATTTCGTCGGATACAAAGAAGTGGTCTTCCGGAATGCGGTAACGACGGCCTTCCTTGGCCAGGGCGCCGGCTGCGCACAGGCGGTCTATGCTGTCCCGCAGGCAGTTGGCTTCCATAAATTCGGCATCCACGCCGTGGGCGGTTCTCAGGGCCAGCATAAGGGTTTCCACCTTCTCGTCCTCTACGCTCAGGGATTCCCGGGTAAGGGTGTAGTCGGTGAGTTCGGGGCTGTTCCAACTCCGGCCTCTTCCGCTGAAGGAATGGGCCGAGGGACCCAGGCCCACATAAGGCCTGCGGGACCAGTAACCGCCATTGTGCACGGCCTCATAGCCGCGCTTGGCGAAGTTGGAAATCTCATAGTGGAGGTAACCGGCGGCCGCCAGTTTGGCGCAGAGAAGATCGTACTGGGCGCGGCAGACTTCTTCCGACGCTTCCTCGTACTCTCCGTTCTCCAGGCGGTGGGCCAGCACGTTGTCTCCTTCTACGGTGAGCTGGTAGCAGGAGATGTGCTCGGGACCCAGTTCCAGCACCTCGTCAATGGTCTTTTCCCAAACCTCGTTGGAAAGGTTGCTGAGGCCGAAGATGAGGTCTACGCTGATGTTCCGGATGCCGGCTTCCTGCACTATCCGGAAGGCCTTTTTGGCGTTCTCGGCGTTGTGGCGGCGGTTCATCCACTGCAGCAGATCGTTGTCCAGGGACTGGATGCCTATGCTGATGCGGTTCACGCCCAGCGTCTTGAGGCTCTCCACATAGGGGAGACCCTTCTCCACTATGTCCTCCGGGTTCACCTCCATGGTGAACTCCTGATAAGGGCCGCCGTGGCCCGCCTCCTCCAAAGCCAGGAGGATGCGGGTTAAACAGCTTAGCGGCAGCACCGAGGGGGTGCCACCGCCAAAGTAGAGGGTTTTGGGGTTGTCGTCCATTTCTCGGCTGCGACGCTTAATCTCGGCGCAGATTTCCCGGGTGTAGGCCTCAGTCACTCCTTCTGTGACGATCTCGGAATAAAAGTCACAGTAAATGCAGAAGCTCTTGCAGAAAGGGACGTGGATATAAATCATGCTATCTGAGCATACATTCGGCGCGGCCCAGGAGGCTCTTCTCCGTGAAGACTTCCATGGTATAGATACCCTTCTGGAAATCTCCGGTGTCGTTGATGTAGATGGACAGATCTACCTCGTTGCCTTCGTAATCTACCTCGCGGGAAGCAGTTGCCTGCAGGGTAGCGTAGTCAACGGTAAATTCGATGGACTCGCTGTTGAGGAGCAGCACGCCATCCGGGTCCTTCACGCGGACGTACACCCGCACGGGGCCGTGGTCTGCCAGGGAGTTCTCCACCAGCGTGAGGTTGGCCACCATATAGCGTACGCGGCTGTGACGGTCTCCCACCTTGTCGTTGCTGTAGTGGGCGTTGAGGGAGATGGCGCGGGCCTTGAGGATCTTGCCGGCACTTACCTGCGAAGACAGGGTTTCTACCTGCTGGGTGAGTTCCTCGTTGGCACGGCGGCTCTCGGCAGCCTCCCGGCGGGCGGCGGCGGCATCTGCCGTCAGACGCTTGTTGAGGGAGTTGAGGGAGTCAATCTGGACAATGTAACCCTTCATAATGGAACGGAGGGTGCCCAGTTCTTTTTCGTACTGACGAATCTTGCTGCGGTTGGTGGCTTCCGTCTTGGCCAGCTTCTCAATGAGCTGGGCCACCTGTTCGCGGGAGGTGTCCAACTGGTGGTTGATGGACTCATAGTCGGAGCTCAGGGCCGAGAAATCGGACTGCAGTTCCACCATCTGTCTGGCCAGGTCTGCCTTTTCGATTTCCAGCTGGCTCACCAGCGTACTGCGTTGATACAGAAGGTATCCGAGTACCAGGGCGAGGACGCCGGCCACGATGGCCAGAACGGTCATCAAGGTGCGGGGTCCCTTCTTTTCACGACGTTCGCGCTCTTCGCGCTCTATTCTCTCGAGGGGGTCTTCAGTCATGGCTATTATCTTTTTAATTCGTACAAATATAATTATATTTGTGCAAATAACGTGCTATGGACAACATCTTTTACCAGCGAATAGAGTCGCTGCGCGCCCTGATGAGGGAGAATCATTGGGATATTGTGATCCTCACCGGCAGCGATCCGCATGCCAGCGAGTACCCTGCCCTGCGGTGGAAACAGGTGGAATGGCTGTCCGGTTTTACCGGAGAAGCCGGGGATATTGTGGTCACCCAGGACCACGCCGGCCTCTGGACCGATACCCGTTATTTCATCCAGGCCAACAAGCAGCTGGAGGGTACCGGCATAGTCCTTCACAAGATGCGTGTTCCGGAGCAGGTCCCCATCCCGGAGTGGATTGCTTCCCTGGGAATGGACGAGCCCTGCATAGCCATAGACGGCCTGTGCTATACGATGGATGCGGTCCGTCAGCTTCGGGAGTCCGTGCCCGGGGCTGTCCTTTTCTCCGTCCCCGATTTGCTGGACGGCCTGTGGGAAAACCGCCCCTCCGTCCCCACCTCTCCCATCATTACGCTGGGAGAAGACCTGGTGGGCCTTTCCCGCGAGGCCAAGCTGGGCTGGCTGCGCAAGTGGCTGGTGCTGCAGGAGGCCGATGCCATCCTCCTTTCGGCCCTCGACGACATTGCCTGGATGCTGAATGTCCGCGGATCGGACATCGAGTACAACCCGGTGGTCATTTCCTACCTGCTGGTTACGCTGGAGGACGTCCAGTGGTTCGTGCGCAAGGATGCCTTCGCCGCCCCGGACCCCGACACGCAGGACTCCTTCCAGGAGTTGCAGGCCGACGGCATCCAGATCCGCGATTACTCCGATATCAGTTTTGCCCTGGAGTCCCTCAAGGAATCCGGAGTGGATATGCTCTGCATAGATCCCGCCACGCTCAACGTGGCGCTGCGGGAGGCCGTAGATGCCGGAGACCGGATACCCCTCACGCTGGAGCGTCCCAGCCCGGTGGCGGCCAAGAAAGCCGTCAAGAACGAGACGGAAGTGGCGGGTATGCGGGAAGCCCATCTGGAAGACGGCCTGGTGATGGAGCAGTTCCTCTACTGGCTTTCTTCCCGCGCCGGTCAGGTGAACGAATGGGAGGCTTCCGAGTACCTGCATTCCCTCCGGGCCCAGATTTCCGGCTTCCGGGGAGAGAGTTTCGAGACCATATCGGCCTATGGCCCTTCGGCGGCTTTGCCGCACTTCAGCACGCCCCGGGTGGGATCGGCCCTCATTGAGCCGCGCGGGCTTTATCTGTGCGATTCCGGCGGCCAGTACCTCTTTGGCACCACGGATATCACCCGCACCGTTCCTATGGGCCCCTGCACGCCCCTGGAGCGGGAAGACTATACCCTGGTGCTGCGCGGACACATAGACCTTTCGATGGCGGTCTTCCCCCGCGGAACGGCCGGCTGCCAGATAGATGCCCTGGCCCGCGAACCGCTGTGGCAGGCCAAGCGCAACTTCGGCCACGGAACCGGTCATGGCGTGGGTTTCTTCCTGAACGACCATGAAGGCCCGCAGGAGTTGCGGCAAAACTTCAACAGCGTCCCTTTGGATCCCGGAATGATTCTCTCCGACGAGCCCGGCCTCTACCGCGAAGGCATGCACGGCATCCGGCACGAGAACGTAGTCCTGGTCCGTCCGGTAGGCGACAATGAGTTTGGCTCCTGGCTGGGCTTCGAACCCTTGACCCTCTGCCATTTCGATACTTCCTGTCTGGAGGTTTCCCTTCTCACCCAGGCGGAGAGAGACTGGCTCAATGCCTACCACGAGCGGGTCTATCGCGAACTGGCCCCCCGTCTCCCTGCCGAGGTAGCCGCCTGGCTCCGCGAAAAGACCCGTCCGGTATAACGGGCGTGAAATGTAAGTGCTTGATTATCGGCTAAATACAAGAATCCTCCTCTGCATTTTGCGGAGGAGGATTTTCATAAGTTCCTTATTCTAAGTTACTTGCGTTTCACGCCAGTTTACTGATTCAGGGCATCGGCGCTCTGGATGAACTTGGCCAGGTCTTCTTCGGAGACGTGGTAGTTCTGCATTTCACCGGAGAAGTACTGGTCGTAGGCGCTCATGTCTACGAAGCCGTGGCCGGAGAGGTTGAAGAGGATGGTCTTCTGTTCGCCGGTTTCCTTGCACTTGAGGGCCTCCGTGATGGTGGCGGCAATGGCGTGGCAGCTTTCCGGGGCGGGAATGATACCCTCGGTACGGGCGAAGAGCACGCCGGCGGCGAAGGAATCCTTCTGCTCAATATCCACGGCCTCCATAAAGCCGTCCTTCATGAGCTGGCTCAGGATAACACCGGCACCGTGGTAACGCAGACCACCGGCATGGATCGCGGCGGGCTTGAAGGTATGGCCCAGGGTGAACATGGGGAGAAGCGGAGTCATACCGGACTCATCACCGAAGTCATACTCGAACTTGCCTCTGGTAAGCTTGGGGCAGGAATAAGGTTCGGCCGCGATGAAACGGGTCTTCTTGCCGTCCTGGATGTTGTGGCGCATGAACGGCAGGGCAATGCCGCAGAAGTTGGAGCCGCCGCCGAAGCAGGCAATCACGATGTCCGGATACTCGCCAGCCAGTTCCATCTGCTTCTCGGCCTCCAGGCCGATAATGCTCTGGTGCAGACACACATGGTTGAGTAC
>JAEEGK010016195.1_pt1 | contig 16427 bp, 11 predicted proteins | sample 8958771 | NCBI WGS metagenome assembly JAEEGK01 (sample SAMN16246547, study PRJNA631951) | gut metagenome | biome: gut microbiome; feature: rumen; material: SC-attached | host: Bos | place: Iran: Karaj | collected 2018-10 | reverse complement strand
CAAGAATAGCATGGATGATTCCTATTATTTTGATTTGGAGACAGGGAGCGTTGTGTTTGGAACGCCTGAATTTGAACGCGCGCTTAAGCTTTCCGAAAAAGCGCGGAAATGTCCGCCTGCTGACGACGGGAAAGCCTTACAAAACGGATCTGCCCTGTGTGAACATGTGGACGTTCTTGCTTTCTCGCAAGTGATCCGGCTGAGAAGAAGACTTCAGGAAAATGGCGAAAGAGCCATTGGATATCCTATGTCGGAGGGCGCACGGCATCGCCTGATCGCGCGAAATCCCGTTGCCATGCGGTCTACGGCAACGGAAGAAGAAAAGCTGATAGGGTATACGTTCCTTAGATTCATGCTTTCGGAAGAGGCATTGAAAACTCCGGAGAATGGATATCTTTCCGTTCGCAAGGACGTATTGGAGTATCAGTTTCACCAATATGAAAAATCGATAACCCTTCGAAAAGAGAGCGGCATTTATGATCCGGGTTTCATGCCGGAACTCGAGTGGGAGGAAGACATGCAGTTCTATTTGGACTTGATCAAAAACGGGAAGGTTGTAAAGCCCTTTCCTGCCAGTATTGAACGGGTTTTTGACGAGGAATTTGATGATTATTTGAGTGGCAGGATCGACGGTAAGGCACTGGCGGAGCACCTGAAAAGCCGCGTGACGCTTTATCTTGAGGAATCCAAATGATCGACGTTGCGCGTAGGGAAAATCTGGAAGGAAATCTGCAGATTATGATTGACTTGGCTGGCTGTACGTGCAGCATGAGAATTGCGGAATGGGAATTATTCCATACTGAATTTAGGGAGATAAAACAACATGCGGAGCTTAATGGAGCGCGTAAAGATTATATGTTATGTCCTTTCAATAGTTACGTTGCTCAGCGGGTGTGACGGAAACGCGGGGCAGGATACTGAAAAAACAATACCGACCAGTACTCCGCTGCGTGAGATGACGGAATATGAGTTTGTTGAAGACGTGGATTTGGAATGGAAAGACAATTCCCTGGATGACTGGCAGGCTGTTGTAAACCATTCGGTAGAAGAAGAGAAGGCTGACGGGGAACAATTGGGCGGAGCCGTGAAATACATGGCCTGCGAGGGCGGAGCTGTTAGATTTAAAAACCATCTTATTGGCTCTTATACAAAAAACTGGAGTGGGGTAAATGGAATAAGACCATCTGGTGAAGTTTTTTCCAAAAGGATATCCGTTGAACCGGAATCAGTGGGTGTACAGGTTGATCTTGTGGGGCCCATTTCTGGGAAGAACGGATATGTTGCATACAAAAACCTAAGAGACGCAAATGATAAGATTACGGGACAGGCATTTTATGTTTTAGATGAGAACTTTGAGTGCGTACACAGAATTCAGGCAGGTTTTCTTTTTGAAGTTCCGCTGTCAGATTTCATGGGGGATGGCAAAGGGAATTTTCACTTAACTTTTCATAACGATGGAGCTAACGATTATCAGTATGTTGTTCTATCCCGCGATGGTGAAAAACTATTTGAATCAACGGGAGATTATTTTGACGGTTTACGCGCGTTCGGTGATGGACGCGTTGCCATATGCGAACAGGCGTCAAATGGCAAAAAATTGGAAGGACAGCGTTTGCTGGAGGCTGACTTAGAGCAGGGGAGACTAGAAGAAATTGGCTATTTAAGCTTGTCGGCGGTTTATGAACTGACAAAAACGTCTGGAAGAATTTATTACGTTACTCTGGCAAGCGCGACGGAATTGGCATGGTGTGGAAGTGACGGAGTGTATCTTTCCGATTCGAATGGTTCGAACGCCCGAATGGCATATTGTTGGGTGAATCACGGCATTCAGGTGCAGAATGTCGTAAACCTGTACGTGAAAGATGATGGAACAATATCTATTCTTTACGTGGATGCCCAAGGGGTAAAGTATCTTTTGTTGCAACCCACCGTGGAAAAAGCTGAGATCACGGCGATTAGTTTTGCCGTGGCACCCTTTCACAAAGAAGCTTACGTAAGTGCTGCGGCGCTTTTTAATCAAAGGTATCCCTCGTATCATATAGAAGTCAGGGACGATTACGATGAAACCAGGCTGCTTACTCAACTAGGCGCGGGCGAAGGTCCGGTACTTATTGATACGACGCTTACGGGATTTGATGACATGGTAAAATTGTGGCAGCCGCTGGACGGTTTTTTGGATCAGACTGGACTTGCGGAGGAGCTAATTCCAGAGACGCTGGATTTTGGGAAAATAGAAGGTCAAACTTACGGGATTGTGACTCATTTTTTTATTCGGGCACTTGCCGTAAAAGAAAATAATCTAACTAACTGGGATTTTGAAGGATTTCTAAACTGCGTGGAAAAATTTGAAGGAGCAACTTATACGGCTCAATGGTTTCAAACTCCAGAGGATGAACGAAGAGCTTTTTTTGACATGCTTGCCAATGGTTTGCGCGATAATGCATATTTTGACGCCGATACGGGATACGTAATCTTTGGGACGCCAGAGTTTGAACGCCTGTTAAGGCTCTCTGAGAAAGCAAAGAATTGTCCAGAGACGGAGGATGGAAGGACACTTAAAGAAGAAAAGGCTTTGTGCGAAATGGTAAACGTAAGTGGCGCAGAAGGGCTGGTTCGACTTCGTAAACAAAGGGAAAGCGGCGAAGACATTGTTGGATATCCGACGAAAAACGGGGCAAGGTATTTGCTTTTTGGGCAAAGTCCTATTGTGGTTCGCAACACGGCAACGGATGAAGAAAAGAAGATAGCTTACAGCTTTTTTAGGATTTTATTGTCACGTGAATCTGCCATCGCGTCAGTTAAGGGGAATACTTACGCGATGTACAGCGTTAGAAAAGACGCATTGGAAAATCAGTTTGATTATTATGAATTTGTAGCGTCAGAGATGAAAGAGCATGGCGACGTTGCCGCGTTGCCAGAATTGGATCGGAAAAAGGATCGGGAGTTGTTTGAAGAACTCATGAAAAATGCGGTAACGGAAAAACAATTTCCAGCGAGTTTGCGTCAGATATTTGAACAAGAATTTGATGATTATTTGGGCGGCAGGATCAACGGGAAGGCACTGGCGGATCACCTGAAAAGCCGCGTGACGCTTTATCTTGAGGAATCCAAATGATCGACGCTGCGCGTAGGGAAAATCTGGAAGGAAAATAAAAAAACATATTGACAATTGCAAGCGATAGCGTTATGATTCTTTTCAAGTGAGAAGCGTTGGTGCTTTTCGACAATTGAATAGCGGACTTGAAACCGAGGAAGTGGAGATAAAAACAGTAGGTGCGCTTACAGAGAGACCGGTTGCTGAGAAAGGTTGGAAATGCAGGCTGTTAAATGGACCACGGAGGGCGCTTAGAAATGAGGAACGCGGGAGCGGGCTTCAGAGTATGGGGCGACGTAAGGCATGCGTAAATTGCACAGGATATGTTGGTATCCGATAAGGGCACTACCCATAGGGGAGTGAATCAAGGTGGCACCGCGGGAAACGAGTAAACCCGTCCTTGACAGTACAGAGATCGTATTGTCAAGGACTTTTTTTATTCAAAATTTTAAGGAGGAATCAGACATGAAGGTGAATCAGACGTTGGAAGAGTGCAAAAGGCTTGCGGAAACAAAGAAGTACGGCGTGATCCCTTTGGCAACGGAAATTTTCGGGGATGCAAAGACGCCCATCGAGATTTTGCGTATCTTAAAGAGAGTCAGCCGTCACGTGTATCTTTTGGAGAGTGCGGACTCCCAAAAACGCTGGAGCCGTTATTCCTTCCTTGGATATGATCCGGTGCTGGAGATCTCTTGCAGAAACGGCGAGACGAAGATCAAAACGGCCCTGACGACGCAGGTGGAGACCAAGGACGTAAAGTCCTGCATCCGGGAGGTGCTGAAGGAGAACCAAAGCCCCGTGCTTCCGGAGCTTCCCGCATTTACCGGCGGCTTGGTGGGATATTTTTCCTACGATTATATCAAATATGCAGAGCCGACCCTAAAGCTGGATGCGAAGGACGAGGAAGGCTTCTCCGACGTGAACCTGATGCTCTTCCACAAGGTGATCGCATTTGACCACTTCCGCCAAAAGATCATTCTTATCACAAACGTAAAGACGGATGACCTGGAGATCAATTACAATAAGGCTTTGTTGGAACTGGATGCCATGAGCCGCCTGATCGCGGATGGCGAGCGGGCAAAGGCGGATCCCATCAAGTTAAAATCAGATTTCACCGCATTGTTTAGCGAGGAAGAGTACTGCACCATGGTGGAGAAGGGAAAGAAATATATCAAGGAGGGTGACGTCTTCCAGGTTGTTCTTTCCAACCGCATGGAGGCGCAGATGGAGGGAAGCCTTCTCGATGCCTACAGAGTTCTTCGGACGCAGAATCCTTCCCCCTACATGTTTTATTTTTCGGGTGCGGACGGCGAGTTTACGGGAGCAAGTCCTGAGACCCTTGTAAAACTTGAGGATGGCAAGGCATTTACCTATCCCCTGGCAGGCACCAGAAGACGCGGCGCAACGCCTGCGGAGGACGCGGCACTGGAGAAGGAGCTCTTGGCGGATGAGAAGGAACGGGCGGAGCATAACATGCTGGTAGACCTTGGCAGAAATGACATTGGCAAGATCAGCAAGATCGGTACCGTGCAGGTGGAGAAGTACATGGAGATCGAGAGATACTCCCACGTGATGCACATTGGTTCCACCGTCAGCGGTCAGCTTGATGACGGAAAGGATGCATTGGATTGCATCGATGCCATTCTTCCCGCGGGAACGCTTTCAGGAGCACCGAAGCTTCGCGCCTGCGAGATCATCAATGAACTGGAGAACAATAAGAGAGGCATTTACGGTGGTGCCATCGGTTACCTTTCCTTCACCGGAAACATGGACACCTGCATTGGCATTCGTCTGGCCTTTGCCAAGAATGGAAAGGTGTTTATCAGATCCGGCGCGGGCATCGTGGCGGACAGCGTTCCGGAAAAAGAGTATCAGGAGAGTTTGCAGAAGGCAGCAGCAGTGAAGGAAGCCATCCTTGCGGCAAGCGAGGGCATGGAGTAAGACGGGGGGATACGGAGATGATTTTACTGATTGATAACTATGACAGTTTTTCTTATAATGTGTATCAGATGGTCGGAGCCATTGAACCGAACGTCAAAGTGATCCGCAATGACGAGATGACGGTGGAAGAGATTGAAAAGCTTGCACCCGATCACATTATCATGTCGCCCGGACCGGGAAGACCCGCAGATGCAGGGATTTGCGAGAGCGTGGTGAAGACCTTTGCGGGAAGAATCCCGATCCTGGGCATTTGTCTTGGACATCAGGCAATCTGCGAGGCTCTGGGAGGAAAGATCGGTTACGCAAAAGAACTGATGCACGGCAAGCAGAGCGTCGCAAAGATCGATACCTCCAGCAAGCTCTTTACGGGCATGCATGATGAGATGACGGTGGGAAGATATCATTCTCTTTCCGCGCAGGAGGGGACCCTGCCAGAGTGCCTTAAGGTGACGGCGCGCACCGCAGACGGCGAGATTATGGCGGTAGAGCACGTGAGCGCACCGGTCTATGGCCTGCAGTTCCATCCGGAATCCATCCTCACGCCGGAAGGGAACCGCGTGCTGGAGAATTTCCTGGGCAAGGGAACCGCGACTGCTGCGGAGCCTGCACCTGAAAAGAAGGCATCTGCAGACACGATCAAGAAAGCAATCATTCTGCTGAGCAAAAAAGAAAATATTGGTTATGACATGGCGAAGGCCGTGATGAATGAGATTATGGACGGCAATACGTCTGAGGTGCAAAAGAGTGCATATCTTACGGCGCTTTCCATGAAGGGCGAGACCATAGAGGAGATCACCGGTTCTGCTGAGGCAATGCGGGATCACAGCCTAAAGCTCCATTCGGAAAAGTCTACGCTGGAGATTGTCGGAACCGGCGGAGACAATGCAAATTCCTTCAACATTTCGACTACGTCAGCAATGGTAATCGCAGCGGCCGGCGTGCCCGTGACGAAGCACGGCAACCGTGCGGCAAGTTCGAAATCCGGTGCCGCAGACTGTCTGGAAGCGCTTGGCGCAAACATCACGATCGGACCGGAAAAGAGCATAGAGGTTCTGAACGAGGCAGGCATCTGTTTCCTGTTTGCACAGAAGTATCACAGTGCCATGAAGTACGTGGGCCCCATCCGCAAGGAGCTGGGAATCCGCACGATCTTCAACATTCTTGGACCTCTGACCAACCCGGCATGTCCTTCCATGATCGTGCTTGGCGTTTATGAGGAGGCGCTCCTGGAGCCGCTGGCAAAAGTGCTTTCCAACCTTGGGATCCAGAGAGGCCTTGTGGTATTTGGAAGAGAGAAGCTGGATGAGATTTCGGCGGTGGGCGAGACGGCCGTGTGTGAGATCGATCACGGCACATTCAAGAAGTACGTGATCACGCCCGAGGACATGGGCCTTAGCCATTGCGGCCAGAAGGATCTTCTTGGCGGAACGCCTGCGGAGAATGCGGAGATCACGAAGGCAGTGCTTCGCGGCGAGGAACAGGGCGGCAAGAGAACCGCAGTTCTGATGAATGCCGGCGCAGCGCTCTACGTGGCAGGAAAGGCCGCTTCCCTCAAGGAGGGCGTGGAACTCGCGGCGAAGACCATCGACAACGGTGACGCCTACAAGAAGATGGAAGAGTTTGTAACATTGACAAATAAGTAAGATGCGGAACTCGGAGGCGGGGTCAGATAGTCCTTTCAGGCACGCTCGCACACATGCCTGAGAAGGACTAACCTGACCCTCCCCCTCGAGGTTGTTGAAAGCTTACGGTTTGAGATGGATCGTCAATGCAACAGTGATGAGAGAAAAAAATAAGAACGAAAACAAGAGAAAAGATAAGGACAGAAGAGTAGGATTGGAAAATAAGGATTAGAATAAAGGCGAGAGAGCGCTATTATAGGGATTAATGATATGACGATATTGGATGAAATAGCAGGGAAAACGAGAGAGAGAATCCAGGTGGAGAAAAGGCATGTTCCGGAGCAGGAGCTGCGGGCGGTTGTCGGGGAAATTCTTGCGAAGGAGAAGGCGGAAGGAACTTGCGGAGGCAGTGCTTTTGAAAAGGCACTGGCAAAGGAGGGAATGAGCTTCATATGTGAGGTGAAGAAGGCATCGCCTTCCAAGGGATTGATCGCACCGGATTTTCCGTATTTGGAGATCGCGAAAGAGTATGAGAAGGCGGGGGCAAGCGCCACGTCCATCCTGACGGAGCCGTTTTACTTTAGGGGAAGTGATGAGTATCTGCGGGAGATCCGGCGGGAGATCAACATCCCGATTCTGCGGAAGGATTTTACGGTGGATGCCTACATGCTTTATCAGGCAAAGGAAATGGGAGCCAATGCAGTGCTTCTCATCTGCGCCCTGCTTTCTGACCTGGAGCTTTCCGAATATCTTGGACTTGCAAAGGAACTTGGTCTTGCGGCGCTTGTGGAGACGCATGATGAGCAAGAGGTTGAGATGGCGCTTCGCTCCGGAGCAAGGATCATCGGCGTGAACAACAGGAATCTGAAGGATTTCACGGTGGACATCCAAAATTCCGTCAGACTTCGCGAACTGGTTCCGAAGGATCGCCTGTTTGTTTCAGAGAGCGGCATGAAGACCCGCGAAGACATCGCAAGGCTGGAGCAGGGCGGCGTCAATGCGGTGCTCATCGGCGAGACGCTCATGAGAAGCCCCGACAAGAAGAAAATGCTGGATGAACTCGCCGGGCGGTAGTGAGAAGTGAAACCAGTACCGCCTAGCGAAGAAAAATGTAGTTCGGGCGGTAGTAAAGTGCAGAAGCAGTACCGCCTGGAGTGGAAAACAGGAATTCGGGCGGTAGTAAAGTGCAGAAGCAGTACCGCCTGGAGGAGAAAAATGAAGTCCAGGCGGTAGTAAAGTGCGGAAACAGTACCGCCTGGAGGAGAAAAATGAAGTCCAGGCGGTAGTGGAAGGTGAAGAGAGTACTGCCTGACGGCGTATCAGAAAAGATAGGCGGTAGATGCGGATGAAGATAAAGATTTGTGGGTTAAGAAGACCGGAGGATATCGCGTACGCCAATGAGGTGAAGCCGGATTACGTAGGATTTATCCTTACTGCAGGCTTTCGAAGGAGCATCACGAAGGAGACGGCAAGGGAGTTAAAGAGCAAGCTTGCTCCCGAAATCACGGCGGTTGGCGTCTTTGTGAATGAGCCGGTGGAGCATGTTGTGGAATTCTTGGATGAGGGCATCATTGACGTGGCACAGCTTCATGGGGACGAAAGTGAAGAAGACGTCGTATATGTCAAGGCCGCGACGGGCAAGCCCGTGATCAAGGTGGTGAGATTCGTAAAGCAAGAAGATGAGAAGACTGTGAAATCAAGCGACACGCAGGTGGGAGATGCAGAAGTTGCGAAGACTGTGAAATCAAGCGACGTACAGGCGGGAAATCAAGAAGTTGCGAGGACGGTGAAATCAAGTGACGTGCAGGCAGGGAATCAAGAAGCTGCGAAGACTGTGAAATCAAGCGACGCGCGAGTGGAGAATCAAGAAAATGCGAAATTGATAAATCGGTACGCCGTGGAAGCCTGGCTGGATTCGGCAGCGGATTATCTGTTGTTTGACAGCGGTACGGGAACGGGCAAAACCTTTGACTGGAGCGTGCTCGCGGAAGTGCTGGCGAACTATGGCGGAACGCTTCCCAAGGAATTCATCCTGGCAGGAGGAATTAGCACGGAAAACATTGGTGAGGCATACGAACAGGTGCGGCCCTATGCGGTGGACTTAAGCAGCAGCGTTGAAACGGAAGGCGTGAAGGATCTTGAGAAAATGAAGCTTGCAGTTTCCGCGGTCAGGAAGTATCATGGATAAAATCATCCATCCATGGAAGCAACAAAAACCAAGAAAAGTGATGAAATTGTTGCCTGGAAACGGGAATTAAGGCATGGCGGGCAACAAAAGCCAAGAAAAGTGATGAAATTGTTGCCGGGAAACAGGAATTAAGGCATGGCGGGCAACAAAAGCCAAGAAAAATGGCAAAATTGATCCTGCGAGGATGGAAACAGTATTACAAGGAATGGAAATTAAGGTGAGAAAGGAACAAAGAGATGAGTAAGGGCAGATATGGAATTCATGGCGGGCAGTACATTTCAGAGACGCTGATGAATGAGTTGATCAGATTGGAAGAGGCGTATGAGCATTACAAGAAGGATCCGGAGTTCAACGCGGAGCTTCAGAAACTCTTTAATGAATATGCCGGGCGTCCGTCGCTTTTGTACTATGCGGACAAGATGACGAAGGATCTGGGCGGCGCCAAGATCTATCTGAAGCGCGAGGATTTAAATCACACGGGCTCACATAAGATCAATAACGTATTGGGTCAGGCGCTGCTCGCAAAGAAGATGGGTAAGACGAGACTGATCGCTGAAACCGGTGCGGGTCAGCACGGAGTGGCAACTGCGACGGCAGCAGCGCTTCTTGGCATGGAGTGTGAGATTTTCATGGGCAAGGAGGACACGGACCGTCAGGCACTGAACGTATATCGCATGGAGCTTCTTGGCGCGAAGGTGCATCCCGTGACCAGCGGCACGATGACCTTGAAGGATGCCGTAAACGAGACCATGCGTGAGTGGACGAATCGCGTGAATGACACACATTACTGCCTTGGTTCCGTCATGGGACCTCATCCCTTCCCCATGATCGTGCGCGATTTCCAGAGCGTGATCAGCAAGGAGATGAAGGAACAGATCCTAAAGGCGGAGGGCAAGCTTCCGGCGGCAGTCATCGCCTGTGTGGGCGGCGGAAGCAATGCCATGGGTGCATTCTACAACTTTATCGAAGACAAGGACGTGAAGCTGATCGGCTGCGAAGCGGCCGGCAAGGGCGTGGACACGGCGCTCACCGCTGCAACCATCGCAACGGGCAGCCTTGGCATTTTCCACGGCATGAAGTCTTATTTCTGCCAGGATGAGTATGGCCAGATTGCTCCTGTTTACTCGATTTCCGCAGGACTTGACTATCCCGGCATTGGACCGGAGCATGCTTACCTTCATGACATTGGACGCGCACAGTACGTGCCCGTGACGGATGACGAGGCCGTAGATGCCTTTGAATATCTGGCCCGCACGGAAGGCATCATCTGTGCCATTGAGAGTGCCCACGCCGTTGCACACGCGCTGAAAATTGCGAAGGACTTTAGCAAGGACGAGAGCATCATCATTAACATTTCCGGCAGAGGCGACAAGGACGTGGCTGCAATCGCGAGATATCGTGGCGTGGACATTCATGACTAAGCAGGATGACCGCGACAAACTTAATGGCTGTGAGGGCATAAGCGGCATCGCCGGCTTATGACAAGGCGAGGCGAACGTGACAAACTTAAGCAACGTGAGGGCATAAGCAGTGCCGACGGCTTATGACAAGGCGAGGCGAATGTGAGAAACTTAAGCAACGTGAGGGCATAAGCGGCATCGCCGGCTTATGACAAGGCAGGATAACCGTGACAAACAATCAGCGACGCGCGTGATTGAAGCCGCGGATAGAGAGTAGTTTGGAGGAATAGAAAACATGCAGGCAGATAACAGATTTGTAAACAATAAGATTCATAAGGCGTTTGAAAATAACAACGGGAAAGCTTTTATCGCCTTCCTTACGGCGGGAGATCCCGACGCTGACAGCACCGTAAAGTTTGTGCTGGAGATGGAAAAGGCGGGGGCGGACCTCATCGAGATCGGCATTCCCTTCTCGGATCCCACGGCAGAGGGCGTGGTGATCCAGGATGCGAACATCCGGGCGCTGAAGGGCGGCATGACGACGGACGGGGCGTTTGAGATCGTGCGCCGCATCCGTGAAGTGAGCCAGATTCCGCTGTGCTTCATGACCTACTGTAATCCCGTGTTCCACTACGGATATGACCGGTTTTTCGCAAAATGTGAGGAGCTTGGCGTTGACGGCATCATCATTCCGGACCTACCTTACGAGGAGAAGGCCGAGATGGATGAACCAGCAAATGCGCACGGCGTCGCCGTAATCTCCATGATCGCGCCGACTTCGGAAGCCCGCATTCAGACGACTGCGAAGGAGGCCAAGGGCTTTATCTACGTCGTGAGTTCCATGGGCGTAACCGGCGTACGGAGTGAGATTAAGACGGATATTTCAGCAATCGTCCAGAGCATCCGTGAGGTGACGGACGTTCCCTGTGCCGTAGGATTTGGCATCAGCACGCCGGAGCAGGCGAAGAAGATGGCGGCCATCTCCGACGGCAGCATTGTGGGAAGCGCCATTGTCAAGATCATTGCCGCAAAGGGAAAGGATGCCGCTCCCGATCTCGCAGCGTACGTAAGGAGCATGAAGGCGGCCGTGGAGGAAGCCTAGAGTTACGGCGGCAGTTGGAAGGTGTGGAGGAAGCCTAGAGCCACGGTGGCGGTTGGAAGGTGTGGAGGAAGCCTAGAGTTACGGTGGCGGTTGGAAGGTGAGGAGTAGACCTTCGGCTCACACGGATTTTGAATTTCATTTCTTAAAATTTTATAAAATATGCCTGAAAACGATCTCTTGAATCGATTTACAAGAGGGGTTTTCGGGCTTTTTTTTTGACAAAATATGAGAAAAGGTGTAGAATTAAAGTCGCAAAACTATTATTTTTTGTCAAAAATGCCGATAAATATTTGAAACCCCTTTTTGGGCGTATTGCGCCCATTGAGGAAACTGGTTTTAGGAAACTAACGCAGACAGCAACGGCGAAAGCCATTTGCGAAAAGGGAAAACACGGAAACTTGAAATTGACTTTGTGAGGAATGATCATGGGTAAGAAGGAAGAAGAGGAAAAGAAAGATCGCGCCGCCCTTCTCTTGGAGCGGAAGAAGATCACGTTCAACCTTGTGCTGTTTTTGGCAGCTTCCTTTGTTGTGCTCATTGGCGTGCTGACGATGGCGTGGTTTGCAAAGAACACGGTAGTCAAGGGAAAAGGGCCGGGCATCAGCGCAAAGGATGGCGCGCCCTTTGTCATTTCCTTTTCACAGGATGCCGTGGATGGTGCTTATTATGATTATCATGAAGCGATAGGGAGTGACCTTGGAAGTGGCACGATCTCCTGGAAAATGCGAGAAAGCGAGAACTTTAATAACTATGGTGAGGACGCCCAGGGAATCAAGCCCGGTTCCGCCGGCATCATCTCTTTTGAAGTAACGCCGCTGGTTGATTCCGCAACGTTACAGTTTGAGATGGAACTGGTAGGATACGTCAGCGAGACGAGTGGAAACAATGTTACCATGACGGAAATCAGCAGTGATCTGCTAAAGAATTATTTGCGCGGGCACGTAATGTTTTTCCAGAACTATGATTCGACCAATGAGATCTATTCCAACCCGATCCTCTGCGGCGGGGACGCGAAACGTGTTTTTACAAAAACAATCACTGGAAAGAATACGGCAACAAACGTCAAGATTTATTGGGTATGGCCAGAGCATTTAAGCGATTTGGTCAGCGTTACGGCGACGAATCCGGAGGCTGGAAATCCTTTTACTGACGTGAGTTCGGCGCACTATACCGCTGTTTTAAACAACGTGTGTACGTATCCGACGTATTATTTCAAGCTGGAAACGACGGATCCATTGCTTACGGGAGTTACGGAACAGAAGATCGGAAATTCTTATTCCTCCTATAGCGGAGCTTACGATGACGCTGACAATGACATTGGTACCGGAATAGAGTATCTGTTACTGAAAATGAGTATTACTACTGCAGACGGAGATTGACGATTTGAACAAACTGGAGAGATGGAAGAAAAAATTTCATAGTCTCAGTAAAGCGCAGAAGATCGAATTTGTTTTGGCCATGGCCTTAACGATTGCGATCATAGTTGGCGTGCCTGTTTACGCCTGGTTTGTGAGCTCGGTGCGCATGGAGGTACTGACGAAGGTTAAAGCGCCCGTGACCCTGGACATCAAGGCGGGTCATAAGGAAGATATTGAATATTTGGTGCTGGGCGAGGTTGACATTGAATACATAGAAAAACAGAGCGCTCCCAAGAGATACGTCTTTTGCGTAAACACGGGGCGCGTTGGCGTTCAGTATGACATACAGCTTGCGCATACAACAAACATTCCCTTCACCTATACGCTGTATAAAGCCACGGAAGAGTCATCGGCTGAAGGGGCTGACGTGATTTACCTGGCAGCTGACGAAACAACGAAGTATTATTACAAGAAAAATGGAAGCGCGCTTGCGATGACGACGATCAATGCTGACAGCGAAAATGCTGCCAGATATGGCAGAACGCTTGCACTGCAAAGCGGCACGGTTTATGACAAAACCTATGACGCTGCAGCCAACGACGGCGTCCCGGAAATCTATGCGGTGCCGCTGTATTCCCAGGTTACGGTGACTGCGGAATACGCAGACTTTGATTACTATATTCTTGAATTGGGTTTGGATACCAACACGGCTAAGAAATTTGAAAAGTGGAACATGGCTGACAACAACAAAGAGACGGACGTGATCTATCTGTCGGCAAGTTTTCATTCCCAATAAAGCTTTGAAGGACCTGACGTTTGACGAGGTATGAGACGCATGAAAACAGTGATCAAAAAAATCAAAAAGCATTGGATCTTAATATGGCTTGTTACTGTTTTCCTTATCGCAGCAACTCTTGTGACCTATGCCGCCTATACGGGACTTAGGTCTGTTAAGCGCGTCGTGACTACGAAGTCCACGGAGGGAGATTTCTTCTCATCGAACTGTATGAGAACTTCTTTGTCAGAAAAGAAAATCAATACCGCGATGTTTGACGTCACGGTTTGTAACTATGATCAGAACGACCAGTATACGCCAAACAACACAAACATCGCTTATTCGCTTACGGCGGAAATCGTTGTGATGCATTCCGGCACTTATAAAACGATGACGGAGCTGAAGAATGAACTGGGCGCTTCAAACGCAGAGTATCTTGGCATCAAGGCGTTACTGGAAGGACGTACCTACAGCATAGCGAAAACGGAAGATGACAGTACCGGCGCGATTAGCTCTCCCGCGTGGGAGCTTCTTTCGAGCGGTGAGGATTACGCCCATACCTTTAGTAATCAAATGCTTACCGGAGGATCTTCGTCAACGGACATTTTTACCGCACAGTTCGCTGACGAGGAACTAACTGACACTTCACCGGATTTCTTTATTCGATTGACGGCGACTTCTAACGACATGGGGACGCTGAGTTGCGTGCTGTATGCCATCAGATCCACGGCGGAAGCGAGTGGATGGCAGGGATCCTTTATTGAGGATTTGACGAAAAATTATGATTTCTACAATTACGTTATTACCGGAAGCGGTAAGGGAACCTTGGACGTTATCTATGATCCGGCGATGCTGGAATTAAGTCCGTTCTTCCTTAACGCGGCTTCGGGCTACAACGTATCCGCACCCGCGGATTACACTTACAATGGCAAGGCATGGAAAAAGGTATCCCTAAGCGTGGATGCCTCGAAGCTTAGCCGATATGAACTACAGATTTACAAGACGAATCCTGACGTTTCGTATACGGGAACGAATTCCCCTGCGAATTTTATTGCTGTTGCGTTTACTCCTGCTTCGGAATAGTCTTGCGTGAAGCGAGAAAGATAAGGTGACGTTATGAAAAAGAAAAAAACGATCAATAGAATAAAACGTTTCCTTAGCCTGTTTCTGGCGATTGCCATGATATTGGATTGGACGCCGCTGGATGGGATCCTTCAAGGCATTGACGGGCTGATGGAAAAGATGTTTACGGAAGAGTTTGCCAAGATGCCGCCGATTCTGCCGGAGTACGTATGCGCTGCAGAAAAAGCTGATTTTGAAAATAAGAACGAGCAGACCTTTAACTTCACAAGCGATTTTGTTGATTTTTGTTATTATTACGCTACGGATGCAACATTCGCGGCTGATCACAAGAATGACGTGCTGAATCTTGTCTTGATGCAGGACTCGGCGGAAGAGAAGGGTGTGCTCGGATCGGCATATCCGGGACTTGGAACAAGTGACAATCCCTTTGGCGGAACGCTGAAAGTGCCGGATAACGGTCAGGGATATTTTCAGTTTTCACTGGGTGGAAGCGCTTTGTTCAATGACGTGCGTTCTTCCGTGCAGATCCTTAGTACGACGGACGGATCAGCGGTCAAAATCCTGCTGAAGAGGACGGCGGACGTCGCAAACGATGCGGGACAGCCCATCTTTGCGAACCACGTTTCTGCGCCTCTTGCCGAGACCGTGGCGACGACTTGGAACGTTGAGTTAGTGGCAGACAGCACAAATACCTACTCCGGCGTGATCGGAGAGATTAGAAACGGCGTTACGGTCAATCTGACCTATGCAAATAAATCTGGAGCAAACGTGGTCTCCAATGCGGCTACCGGACAGACGGACGAAGTGGCGGACGTGGGAGCCATTTGCGGTAAGATGGGTGCGGGTTCCGTCTTAAATCTGTCCTATTCCGAGACTTCCAGTGCTTATTCGATCACTTCCGGAAGCGGAAATGCCGGCGGTCTGATCGGTTCCATGGAAGGCAATGCGACGCTGAGTATTAGCGAAATGCCAGGGGCTTCCGCTTCGAAAAGCGTAATTGCAAACGGCACGGCCGCGGGAAGCGGTTATGCCGGAGGACTGGTTGGAAAGCTCTCTTCCTCTGCGACGATTGCTTTTGCGAACAATGCGCAGGTGGGCGGCGCTGCGGCAACCGTGTTTCCCGCTCGGGGAAGCGTTACGGGCGTAAACGGCGCGGGCGGTCTGTTTGGCTATTATCTGAACGAGAATCCAACGAACGAATTTGATCTGGCGAATTATGACGTGACGGCTACGGTTTACGGTACGAACTGCGGCGGTCTCTTTGGCGTGCTCGAGAATACGGCGACGGGTGATCCTTTGCAGGCGACCGCGATGACGATCAAGAATACGGCTGCAACCACCCTCACCACAACCTCGGGCGTAAGCGGCGATACACATAATTATGACGAAACCGGATTCTTTGGAGGCGTCATTGGCAAATACGTTACGAATGATCTAAAGAATACGCTGTTCCTGGATGGGCTAAGCGTTTCGGCGAATTCAAACGATTCCTTCGCAGCTTTTGGCGGCGCGATCGGATACGTGGAGTCTGCCGCATACGTGAAGACAGACGGCGTAAGCGTAACTGCGACGGGAACGAACAAGAGAAGCAGTGACTGTGACCTCACTTCCTATGCTTACTTTGGCGGTCTTGTAGGTGCCACGGCAAAGACGGAAGGGACCACTCAGAACGGCGTGCTTGTGGATCTCGGCAGCTTTACGCTGAACACCGGATCAGAAACTTACAGGGGCGGCGGCATCGTAGGCACCTTCCAGAATGGCGTCCTCAGGCTGAGCGGAAAGACCAATCTGTCAGCGGCCAAGCCCTATGGCGGATACTCTGACACCGTGAACACCTCCTACGGCCAGCTGGTTGGCTATAACG
>JAEEGK010016193.1_pt1 | contig 16427 bp, 10 predicted proteins | sample 8958771 | NCBI WGS metagenome assembly JAEEGK01 (sample SAMN16246547, study PRJNA631951) | gut metagenome | biome: gut microbiome; feature: rumen; material: SC-attached | host: Bos | place: Iran: Karaj | collected 2018-10 | reverse complement strand
TATAATAAAATTATAAAGAGTTTCTAAAGGTTTTTCACTTTCAATACATTTTTTATTATAAATTAATTTTTGTTTATAAATGTCATTTATTAATGATAACATTTGTTCTAATGTTAAAATAAAAGTTGGTGAATTTTGAATAATTGAATTATTATTATTAATTTCGTCTAAATTATTTATTGTTGATGAAGATGAAATTATAAGAGGATTATTATTATTTTTAGTATTATTTTTATTATTATTTTTAGTATTATTTTTATTAATATTTGAATTATAATTTTTATTTTTCAAATTTGTTTTATTATTATTATTATTTTTATTTGGAGATTTTTTATTTTTGTTTATAAATTTTTTATAATTTTTTAATGTATTATCTAAATCGTTTATTTTTAATAAATTTTCATTTACGAATCTTTGAGAAATAATATTATTTTCTATTTTCATTACATCATTTTCTTCATTTAATTTTTTATTAGTTTCTTCTAATAAAAAATTTTCTCTTTTTTTTTCAGTAATTAATTCATTTAATTTATAATTTTCATTCATTAAATTATTATTATATTTTTTTATTTTTAAATCATTTTCAGTAATTTTATCATTTATTAAATTAATAATATTCAATAAAATTTCATTTTTGTCATTAATAATATTATTTAAATCATTCAAAATTAAAAGCGAATTATTAATTTTTTCATTATTAAAATTATTATTATTTAATAAATTATTATTTAAAATTATTAAAATTTTATCTTGAAAAAATTTATAAATTTCAATTTTAATTTTTATTAATTTACATAAATATAAATAATTAGGAATATTTTTATTTATAAATTCATTTAAAATTTTCATTTTATTTTCTAATAACATTTTAAATTCATTATTAATATTATTTTCATTATCATTTTCTAAATATGAAATTCCATTTAAAATATTATTAAAATTAATAATTTCACTTTCTAAATCTTCTTTAATTTCATTTTCATTTAAATCTAAATCTTCAATTAAATTAATATTAATATTATTATTATGTAAATTAAATTTCATATTTTCATCCAAAGGTTTATTATTTAATATTTGTAAATAAGGCAAATGACTTAAAATAATTTTAACATTTTCAATAGTAGGTAAATTAATATGCAAATCTTTTAATTTTGGCAATGTTGATAAAGATTCAGCGATTTTTGTGTAATTTTTTAAAGGATTATTTGAAAGGTCTAATGAATATAAATTAGTAAATTTAGATAAATCTGAAGGAAGATTTGTAATGTTTGAATTTGATAAATTAAGTTCGGTTTTTGAAGAAGGATTTGGAATGTTTGAAATAATTTCGTTTGGTTTGATGTTTTTAATTGACATTTTAATATTTTTATATAATTTAATATTATTAATTTTTTTTAATTTTAATGGATTATTATTATCAAAATATTTATGATGTTAGTGTTTCAGAAAGAAATAATAATACTTATGATAATATAAATAATAATAATAATAATGATACTTCAAATAATAAAATGAATAATAATAGTTATTTTACTTCGAGAAATAAAGAAAATTTAAATAAAAATGAAAATGATAATAATAATAATAATATTAGTTATAATTTCAGTTCAAGACCAAATTTTAATAATAATAAAGAAAATGAATTTCACATTCCTTTCAATGAATATAATTCAAATTTAAAAAATTATTCTTTATTTAAAAGTCAAGAAAATTTAGATAATAATAATAATAAATTTTCAAATAGAAATTTAGAAGAAACTATTGAAAGCACACAAAGAAAAAATTTTAATAATAATAATAATAATTTTAATAATAATAATAATAAAATTGAATCTTCTTTTCATAAACCAACAATTGATTATATAAATTCATTAAAAAAACATTATGATTCAGAAAAAGATTCTATTCAATTTGAATATAATGAATATAGAAAATCAGCGGAAAATGAGAAAGAATTTTTAAAAAATAAAATTTTAATGTTAGAAAATAAATTAAAATCATTAGAAAAAGACAAAGAAACTGAAAATAAAACATTAAATGAACAATACAATTTTAATTTAAAAAAATTTGAAGATGAAAAAGAAAGAGACGTTAAAATTTTAATAAATAAAAACAAAGATTTAATGGAATGTAATGAAATTTTATTAAATAAATTACAAAAATATTTAGAATTAATAAACGAATTTAAAATAAATTTCGGAACAGAAAAATTAAATTTAGAATCAGAAAATCAAAAATTAAAAAAAGACAATGAAAATATAAAAAATTATTATGAAAATAAAATAAATATGATTAATAATAATAATTTAGAAGAAAAAAATAAAATGATTTATAATTACGAAAATATTATTGATGATTTAAAAAAAGGTTATGAAAATAATAAAAAAGAATTAGAAAAAATTTTAAATGAAAAAGACATTGATTTAGAAAAATTAAATAATAAATCAAAAGAAGAAATTAAAAGATTGAGTGATTATAATAATGAATTAAAAGAAAAAATTAATAAATTAAAAGAAGAAAATATTAATTTAAATAAAGAAAATGAAAATAATAAAGTTACAATTAATCATTTAAATTATGATTTAAATAAATCACAAAAAGAAAGATTAATTTTATTTAAAGAAAAAAACGAATTTGAAAAAAAAAATAATCAATTAGTTGAAAAAAATTCCGATTTAAAATTAAAAACTCAAATTTTAAATAGATTAACACATGGAAAATTAAAATTTAAAAAATAATTTTTTTTTTAATTTTATTTAAAAAAATAATTTTTAATAAATTTTAATATAAAATTATATAAAAAATAAATAAATGGAAAGAAATAAAAAAGAATTAAATTCTCAATCAAAATCTGCTTTTTCAACTAAAGATCAAACAATTCCAAATTTTATTCAAAATTCTCAATTTAATTCAAATAATAATAATAATAATAATAATTTATCTTATGAAGATCTTCGACATAAATTAACTTTATTAGAATCAGACAATCAAAGAATAAATGAAGAACTTTTTAGTTTACAAAATAAATTTTATGTTCAAACTAAAATTTTAAATGACAAATCATTAGAATTAAGTAAAGAAGTTTCAAACAATCAAAAAATAAAAAGTGAAAATGATAAAATTTTAAAAGATTCGCAAGAAATGTTAAAAAAAATTGAAGAAATTAAAAACGAAAATGAAAAATTAAAAAACGAAAATTTAAAATATAAAAATGATTTTAATAATATTAATAATAAATTCGAAGAAAATAATAATAAATCAAATTTTTACATTGGTCAATTAGAAAATAAAAATAATTTATTATTAAATGAAAATAATTTATTAAAAGAAAATACAAATAAATTACAAAAAAAAATAGATTTTATAATAAACGAAAATAAAGTAAAAGAAAGTAAAATAATTTTTGATTTAGAAAACGAAAAAGAAAAAAACGAATTAAATTTAAAAGTAGAAATTTCGCAATTAAAAAAAGAAATTAAAGATTTAAAAAATTCAGAAAAAAATCTTCAAAAAGAAAAAAAAAAATTATTAAATGATTTAGATGAAAGTAAAAATTTTTCAACTGAACAAAATAGTTACATTAATAATAATAATAATAATAATCACATAATAATCGATTTAGAAAATAAAATTAAAGAAAATAATAATAAAAATAATGAATTAATTAATAATATTAAAAAATTAGAAGAAGAAAATATTAATAATGATAAAATTATTAAAAGTTTGAAATTAGAAATTAATAATTTATTAGAAGAAAAAAAAAATATTTTAAATAATATTGAAAATATTAATAATGAAAAAAATTTTTTAATTAATGAAAATAATAATTTAAAATCGGTTGTTGAAAAAAATAATAATAATGATAATTTACATTTAGAAATTCAAGAAAAAAACAAAACAATTAATTTTTTATTGACTCAAATTGATGAACAAAAATCGAATTTAAATAAAACAATAAAAAATTACGAAAATAAAATTAATTTAATTTCAAATGAAAACGAAAATTTAAAACAAAAATTACAAAACGCAAATGATGAATTAAAAAAATTAAATGAAAATTTCGAAAATAAATTTAAATTATTAGAAAATGAAATAGACAATTTTAATAATATTATTAAAGAAAAAGACAAAGATTACAATGAAATTTTACAAGATAAAATTAAATTAGAAGGTTTATTAGAAGCAATAAATGACGAAAATGATAAAAATAATAATAATAATATTTTAAATTTAAAAAAATTAAAAGAAGAAAATGAAAAATTAAAAAATGATTTAAATTCTTGTGTTAAAATTAGTACGGAAAAATACAATAAATTAAATGATAAAATTTCAAAAGAAAAAAACAAACTTAAAAATATTATTGATGTTTATAATAAACATATAAAATTTCTTAAAGAAAAATTCGAAACGATTATTAATGATTTAAATATTTTATTTAATTTATCAAAAAATAAACCGAATGAATTAAATGAAAAATTTGATAATATTTCAAAAAATATTATTAGAAACATTGATAATTTAAATAAAATTTGTGAACGAGAAGCTTTAATTGAAAATTTTCAAAATGAAATGAAAAATTTAAAGAAAATTAATGAAAATAATTTAAATAAAATTAATAATTTAAAAAACGAAAATTTCGAATTAAATTCCGCTTTAAATGTAAAAAAATTACAAATGCAAATTAAAAATTTAAATGTCAGCGACGATGAAAAAAATTATTATAATTTAACCGAAGCATTAAAAAAATTTCATACAATCACTGAATTAAACATTGAAAATTCCAATTTAAAAAATTCAAATCAAGAATTAACATCGCAAATAAAAATTTTAAATGAAAGTATTTTAAATTTAAAAGAAAAAAACGCGAAAATTGAAAAAACTTTGAATGAAGTTAATTTAAATTTGGAAGAAAAAAAAAAAGAAAATAATGAAATTATTAAAAATCATAAAAAAGAAATTAAATTATTGTACAATGAAGTAAAAAATATTAAAGATTCTTGGACACCAAATGAAAAAAAAATGGAATATTTAACAACAATTGAAGAACTTGAAAAAAACATTAAAAATTTGGAAAAAGAATTAAATAAAAAAAAAGATTATATTAACACATTAAAAAAAAATATTGAAGATTTAAATTTAAAAGACAAAGAAAAAGAAAATGATATTAAAAATATTAATGAATTTAATAAAGAAATTTCGAAATTAAAAAACGAAATTAATCGAAAAGAAAATTTAATTAAAGATTTAAAAAATAATAATGAAAATTTCAAAATTAATAATAAAAAATTAAAAGATGAAAAAGATGATTTAAATGAAAAAAATAAAATTAATAAAATCGCACTTTCAAGAAAAGATGAAATTATTAATAATTTACGAAATCAAATTGAAAAACAAAACGAAATTAATAAAAATTCAAATGAAAATAATAATAATAATAATGAAATTTTTAATAATTTAACAAGATTAAAAAACGAAAACGAAAGAAAAGACAATTTAATCAAAACTTTAAAATCAAAAATTGAAGCATTAAACATCGAATTAAATCAAACAAAAAATTTAAATTACAAACTTAATAAAAATAATAACATCGAAATTGAAAAAGAACAAATTAAATTAAATAACACAAAAACTTTATTAAATAATTCAAATTTCATTATTGAAAATATGCAAAGCACATTAAGAAGAATTTTAAAAGATTTATTAAACAAAAATAAAAAAAATAACATTAGCAATAGTTTAAAAGCAGGAATGAATATTTTAGGCGTCGATGAAAATGATGTTGGAGAATTTGTTGAAGGAAATAATGAATATTCAATTTTGAATAGTAAAATTAATAGTTTGTTAAGTGATAAAAATAATTTCAATGGTGAAAGTGTCATTGAATTGTATAATTCAATTAATAATAATTTTAATACTAATAATAATAATAATGTTAATAGCTTTCAACAACCTTATGAAATTGAAGGAACTGATAATAATTTAAATGAATATATATATGATAATAATAATAATAATTATAAAGAAAATAATATTTACAATTATAAAAATTTAATAAAATAATTTTTTTAATAAACTTTTTATAATTAATTTATAAAATTATTTTTATTTAAATATTATTAAATTATTTTTTTAATGGATAAAAAAGCTTTTTTAGAAAAACTCACTCCAATTGAAGAAGAAGAAAAAAAAGAAAATCATTATGAATCAATAAATATTGAATCAAAACCAGAAAATAAAAATAATATTATAAATAATAATAATAATAAAGATGAAGATTATAATCAAAAAAAAAATGCTATTTTAATAATGTTATTAAAAATTTTATATTGGGTAATTTTTGTAATTTTAATATTTTTAGGAATATTTTACATAGTAAAAAGTAACAGCCCTTCATTACATTTATTAGAAAGAAACTTCAATAAAATTTCACTAAATTGGAACAATTCATATTACAACGATTTACAAGATTGGACAATAAAGCTAAAAAATTCCAAAAATGATTCATTAACATTAGATAAATTTTATAATAAATTCAACACATTCACCGGCGCAGATAAATTATATTACAAACCTTTTCAATTTATTAAAAATAACACCGTTTCATTATTAAAAAAAGTAAATTTAGAGCGAAAAAATTTTGAATCTTCTTTTGGAGGTTATAATTTATCTACAAGTTTATATTTAAACATTGACAATACTTTTTCAATAAAAACGATAAAAATCGAAAAAATAGATTTTTTTATTAAAAATTTAATCGAAAACATTACAAATAAAGACGATTGTTATAAAGAAAAATCAAGTTGGAATTTCGAAACAGAAAGTTGCTATAAATTTTATATATTAAAAACATTATGTTTAATAATAGATCAAAAAACACGTGAATTATATTATGATTATAAACATTTTAAATGTAATGGATTTGATAATTGGTACGAAGCGTATTATTTTTTTCCTTGGACGATTTCGAATTTTGACCCGAATTTTTATGACATTCAAGAATTGGGAAAGAAAATTAATATTTACATTAGTACGAATAATGATCCGTTTGTTTATGCTTGTTATAATGATGGATTTAAATTGAATTTTTATTATAAAAGTTATTTTAGAAGTGGCGTTTGGTTTTTGGGAATTGCGTTTTTTTTCGTTTTGATTCCGATTTTGTTGTATGTTAGAGATTATTTTGAAAGCACTGGAACATTAACGCAACAGAAAAGTAAAATTTTTATGACTAGTTTTAGAACGAATCCTTTAAGAATTTAATTTAATTTAAATATTATTTAATTTTGTTTTTTTTTTATAGATAAAAATGTTCAATATAATTTTAATATGGATAATTTTTTTATAAATATAATTTTTTTATATAGAAAATTTTTATATTTTAAATTAATATTTTTTAAAATTTAAGAAATTTATTTTATTGCTATAAATATTTGTAATATAATTTCAAATAAAATTAAATTATGGTTGATATTATGGAAATTCCATTAGACAATGATTTTGAATCATTACAAATTGATAAATTTTTTTTGGAAATTAAAAAACGCGTCGTTGAATTTTTAACAAACAAAAACGGAATTGAACCAATAATTTCAAAAATAATCGAAGATTCAAAAAATTTATCAGAAACTTACAATTACATTTCAGAAAATTTTTGTCAGAATTTAATTAACTTTTTTAATAACGAAAAAAACTTCTTCATTGAAGAAAATAACAACAACAACAAAAAAATTACAAAATTTAAAAAAAAAGCAAAAAATTTCGGAATTAACAAAGAAGAATTAGATTTAATAGAAAAAGACAAAAATTTAATTGATTCTTCTTTTCCATGCACATTAGAAAACATTAAAATCACACCGAATGAAAAAGAAATTTTTGAAAAAGTTGCAATAAAATTAAAACTAAAAAAAATAATTGAAAGAATAATGGAAATTCGAATATTAAAATCAGTCAATCAACATTTCGCTATTGTTCCTGGATTAAAAACGAAAAATTTTTTAATTCCAGATAAAAATGATAATAATTTTCAATATCATTTGTTTAGCACAAATAAAAGTGTAATGTATGTTAATTGTGCGGATACTCAATGTAAAGGAAGAGGAAAAATTGATAAGTTTAATTATAAATTTTCGATGATTCATGAACATTCGAAAGAATTTAAAGAACATACGTATGTAATACATAATAATAATAAAAATAATAAGAAAAAAAATAAATAAAAATATTTTTTCATTTTTATAAAATATTATTTTATATTTTAATATTTATAATATTAATTTAATAATATTATATTAATAAATTTATATTCAAAAATAATTATTAATAATTTTTCATTTTATACATAATAATAATAATAACAAAAAAAATAAAAAAAAAATTAAAATCCATCTTTAACTTGATATTTATATTCTTTCCTATCAATTTTATTTTGTTCAATTTGTTTAATCAACGCATCATAAGGAACTTTATTTGGTTTTGTCGCGAATTTATTATTATTTCTAAAATTGACTCCTTCATAAGTTAAAACCGGTCCTAAATGATCTTTTTCTTGATGATATCTTTCTCTTTTTTTAACATAATTTTCTTTATTATAAATATTTTCATTATTATTTTTAAAATTTCTTTTAAATAAATCATTGTAAGTTGAAGAATATTTATCAGTTATTTTATTTTTATTAACAGGCAAATATTGATGCGGAAGCATTGAAAATTTATTATTCATTTTTACATATAAATCACTTGGTTGTCCATTATTTTCAGTCATTTTTATATGAAATCTTTCTTTGTAAATTGGAACATCTTTGTCGCCTTTTAAAACTTTTCCAACAGTTGATTTGTTAGAAATTGGAAATTTTTTAAGACCTTTTTTATAATTTTCAATATCAACGTCTTTATTTTCATTAATTGTTTTTATCATTTTCAATCCGGTTTTAAATTTCGGTTCGACACTTTCGATAAATAATTTGTTTTTTTTTGCACGAATTTCATCAGCTGATCGATCGCGAATGTTGTTTTTGTAATTGTTTCTTGTGGTTCTTGCGATGTATTTTATTGTTTCTGGATTTTGTTTGTAGACTGTTTTGTTTAGCTATAATTTTTTATTAAATATTATTTTTACGTATTTTTCGCCTCTTTGTAAAATTGTATCAACTTTTCTTTCGAAATTATTTTTAAATATTTTCGCTTGATTGCAAGTTTCATCGTAACTTTTATTTAAGCTATTTTTAAATAAAATTTTACTCATAAAAATTTTGATTTTTTTTGAATTTATTGAACATTTTTAATTATTTTTAAATAATAAAAAAATTATGAATGAAAATGAAAATAATTCAAATGAAAATGATTCAAATGAAAAAGATGGAATTCAAATAGGAAATTACATATTAAAAAACAAATCAATTGGTGAAGGAAGTTGCGGAAAAGTTTATGAAGCGCGTGATCAAAATTTTAAAATTTACGCTACAAAAAGATTCGAAATAAAAAATTTAATGGCTCAAGAAATGTATTTTAAATTTGGAAAAATATTAAAAATTCATTACAAATTAAATCATAAAAACATAATAAGAATTTTAGATGTAAAACGAACAAAAGAATTTTTGTATTTATTTATGGAATTTTGCACAGGAGAAAATTTATTATCATTTAGTAATAATTATTTTAATTTATTTCATAAAAATTTATCATTGAAACTCATTCAATTTTTTGTTAAACAAATCATTGATGCTTTAATTTATATGTCAAAAAAAAAATGTATGCACAGAGACATTAAATTAGAAAATATTATGTTAACGTTGAATACAAATTTTAATGAAGAAGAAAAAGAAAAAATCGAAAAATTAAAAAAAAAATTAAATGAAAATGATTTTATAAAAAACATTAAAATTTCAGAAAGTTTCGTTAATAATTATTCATCACAAAAAAATAATTTCCCTTCTTATTATTATTATTACAACATCGATAAAAATAATTATAATAACATTAATGAATATGAAAATGTTATTGAAAAATACACAATAAAATTAATTGATTTTGATTACGTAAAAGAATTCGATAATTCTTCAGAAACAATGAAATCTTTTTATGGCTCACCTTTAAATTTAGCACCAGAAATTTGGGAAATTCAATACGGAAATAATTGCAAAGGTTACAAAGAAAACGCTGATATTTGGTCATTAGGAATTGTAATTTATAATTTAGTTTATAGTAAATTTCCTTTTAATGGCAATAGTTTTAAAAGCATTTATAATAAGATTTTAAAAGGTAATTATTATATTTATAATAAAGAAAATGTTTCTGTTGAACTTATTGATTTAATCAATGGTTTACTTAAAGTTAATGCGGAAAAAAGATTCAATTGGGAACAAATTTTTAATCATCCGTTTTATAATGTAAGTTATAATAAGCAAAAAAAATTCGATTTTAAAGGAAAAGATTTCATTGAATTGAATGCGAATGATTATGAACGTAAATTCATTGATAATTTTGAAATAAAAAATAAAATCGTTATTGAAAATGATGAAGAAGATAATTTAAAAGAAAAATACATCAATGAAATTTTTAATGATAATAATTGCGAAGAAATTGAATATTCAACGAAATGTGTTGATGCTGATGATGGATGGGTTAATGTAGAATTAAACGATAAATTATAAAATTAAAATATAAATAAAATTAAAAATATAAATAAAAAAAAAATTTATGTTATCTATTAATATATTTTCTATTAAAATAAATAACATATTATTATAAATTTAAAATAAAATTAAAAATAAAATATGTTATTTATATTATAAACTTATTATCTTCACTTTTAATAACATTATTACAATTATTTGTATATTCTTCTTCAGTCACACCAATTAAATCAGTGTATTGAAATTCTTTCATTTTTTCCACAACAAGAAGCAACTGCGCAATAATGCTTCCCATATTTTGTGATTGTAATTCTTCAGAAATATACAAATTCATATATCTAATATTTGAATTTAATCTATTTGGTTGAGCTTTAATAATCGCGTATTGCAAAAAAGGTAAACTATCATCAATTCCAATTCCTGAAGATCCGCTGCTATTGAAAACGATTGTGCTATTTATAATATCAATGACTTTTTTGATTAATTCACATTTTCCGATGGGTGATTTTTCATCGTCTAATTTTTGTATGATTTCGACGGTGTTTTTTAAAAAGTTATCTAAAATGAATCCTTTTGCTTTTATTAAATGATGCGGCTGAATCCAAGAAAGTCGCACGCAAGTTTGGAAAATTTTAATGTCGTAGCAATCGGGTTGCAAAGGATAAATTTTATCGTAGAGTTTTCGCATTGAATATGAGTTGAATTTGTTGTTGATGATTGTTAATTCTTTTTGATTTAATTCGCTGAAATAATTAGCTAAATAAGTTTTAATGATTTTGAAATATTTTTCTAATGTTTTATTTAAATTTAATTCTTCTTCGAAATCGAATAAATCATAATCTTGCATTTGTTGATAAATTTTCAAATCAGGCAAACATTTTATGAAATTGTGAATTCCAACTTTTGTTGGACTTTCATCGAGTAAAAAATTATCAGGAAAAATCGCATCATTTTCATCTGAATCGTCAATTTCAATGATTTTATTGTCCATGTCAATTTTGAATTCCATTTTGATTTTAATTTTTGTAATGAATTCTAATAGTTTTTTATTATGTGAAATTTCATTCAAAATGTTTTTATTATCATTAATATTTTGATACGCTCTTCGAGAATATTTTAATCTATCGAAAATGATTGACAAAGATTTAAAATCGAGTTGAATGATTGAATTTTCAATGTCGTTTGTTAATTCTTTGTAAATTTTATCGTAGTCATTTTCTTTGTATTCATCAGGAATTTTTTGTAATAAAGTTTGTAATGAATTTGCGTACCATTCAGATGGAACTCGATTGTCTAAGACGAAAATTCCGGATTTTAAAAATTTTGCGAATTCTGTTAAAATTGAGAAAATATTTGATGTTGTTCCTTCAGAAAAATCTGAATAATTTAAATTACGATAATTATATAAAAGTTTTGATAGAAAATTTTTAGTTTTGATAATATTATTTTTTGTGTTTATTTGTTGAATTTCTTCTGGATTTTTATTATCTTCTTTTATTTTAATTTCTGGAATGTTAAAACAACTGTTTTTTAATTCGATGTTGATGATTTCATTGAATTTTTCATTGAAATTAATTTGAGTGATTAATAAATAATTTTTTTTATTTTCATTGTCGTTTTTTTTAAGATTTTTAATAATTTCTTGATAAATTTCCTGCTGTAATTTTTTATAAGTTATTCCAAAAATTTTTAAATCTTCATTTTGCGGTGTAATATTTTTATCAAAAAATTTGTTTTCGTTTCTTTTAATAATATTATAAATCGTTTCAAAATCATTAATTGTAAAGCAAATGCTTTTGTGATGAATTGGTTCTTTTGGATTTTCAATGAAATAATTGTAACTAAAATCATTTTCGTTTATTTTTCCGCTTGAAAGTCGTTCAATGTAATTAGGCAAAATTACATTACTTAATTTATCAAAAAAAATTATTATTTTTGGATATTCTTCAATAAAAATCCAATTAAAAACTGTAAAATCACTGTCAACATTTGAATTATAAAAATTTCCACTCACTAATTTTTCTATTATTTCATAAATTAATTTGTATTTTTTTGTTGAAGATTCGGAAATTATTCCTTCGCTTATTAATGCGTAATAATCAGGTTTTGTTAAGAAATTTTTGAATAATTTTTGGAAAAAAAATTTTGAAATAAAAGAATTAATGTCAACATCAGAAATTGAATTGAATTTTTCTTTTATTAAGATTTTTATTATTTTGCATATGCATTTTATTGAATATGGAATTAAATGTGTGTTTTCATTAAGAGATTTTATTAAAATTTCTATACAATTTTTTACTTGTAAAAAAGAATTTCGATAGCGATCAATAATTTTTTCTGGTTTTCTTCCGGATTTACTAATATTTTCTAAAAATTTTGAGTTTGCGAAAATGTGTTGATCTTTTTTTTCATCTTTATAAAAATTAATTTGTTTAAAAAAATATTCTTTAATTTTTTCATTTTTATTTTCTTCCATTCTATTAATTAAATCTTTTTTTAATAAATCTTTAATGTAATTTTTTAAAAATTCTTCTCTTTCTTTTGTATCTTCGATTGTGATTTGTTCGTTTTTATAATAATATTCACTTTCATATTCTGAAATTGTATTATTATTATTTTTTTTATCATCTTTTTCTTTTTTTGATCTTTTTTTCTTTTCTTTTTCTTTCTTTTTTTTTTCTCTTTCTTCTTTCATTTTTTGATATTTCAATTGCTTCATATTCATTTCGTTTGTAATGTCTTCAACTTTAAATAACCAATCTTTATTTTCTTCTTCTTTGTTTTCTAAATGTTCAATAATCGGCTTTAAAATAATATTAAAATAAAATTTAATATCGATTTTTTTAATCAAACCTTCTAAAATAATTCCTATTTTTTCATTCAAAAAAACATCAAAAAATTGAATAGAATTTCCTTTAAATGAATTTATTTCTACTTTCAATAAACGATACAATAAAGATAAATATTCATCTTCTAAATAATTTGAAGATAAAATATTTTCATAAAAATATTCATTCAAAAATGTTTTCAAACTGTCTTTAATTTCATTTATATTCGAATTCATTATTACTTTAAACATTAATTCAGGCAAATCTCGCAAACATAATAAAAATTTCGTTATGTAATCATTACATTGCGATAAATATTTTGGTGTGTTTTCTTGAAGTTCGTATTTATTTTTTTTTTCTTGTAACATATTATTATTAATATTAATATTTTTATTTTTTTTGTCATGTTTTTTTTTCGGTTTTTCTTCGCTTTGAATGATTTCAAAAGGAGTTTGTATTATTTTTTTTTCATATTCGTCATAAAATTCATTTACTTCTATTTTTAATTTATATAATTCTCGACATTCGTTTTCAATTTTTGATAAAGCTTCTTGTTTTGTTTTTACAACTAATTTTAAATTAATATTATTATATAAATATTTTACATAGTTCTCGCAAAGAAGATTCTTTTTTTATTAAAGATTGAAGTTTTAACATTTTAGAAAAAGCTTCTGATTCAAAAATTAAATTTTCTGTTTCTATTATTACACTTTGACTTTTTGTTGTATTTTCAGATTCCATTATTTATTAATAATGTTTTTAAAATAAAAAATTAATTATTTTTTTTTATTAAATCCATATTAATTATAATATTTTATAATTAAATATTAAAAATATTATTTTATTAATTATTTTATTAATTATTAAAATATAGTTTGTGTACTAAATGATTTTTTTATTTGTTTTTTTACACGAAAAGTTTTTTCTGTTTTCATTAAAATTCCATTGTGTAATTTTAATTTAAAAAAATCGGGTTTTTTTGGTTTTTTTATATTTTTATTTTTATTTAAATTAATATTATTATTATTAGAATCTAAATTAAAAAATATTTTATAATTTTCATTTTCTTCATTTCTTTTTGTTTTTGAATTTTCTTTTAAATTATTTTTTTTAAAAAAATTAATTTCAGTGTTTTTATTTGTTAAATTATAAATTTTTGGTAATTTATTTGAAGAATCATCAATTGAATCTATTTTAAATTTTAAATTTTGAAAATGCGAATTTAATAAAACATTTTTAACTGAATTGCTATTATGTAAAAATTTTTTATTTTCAGATTTTAAATTTTTATTATCATCAGTATTAAAATTAACATTATTAAAATTATTATTTAAAATTTCATTATTAAATTTTTCTTTAATTTCATTATTATTATTATTATTATTATTAATAGTTGTAAAATTGCTTTTATTTGAATATAAATTATTATTAATTTTCATAAAATTATCAACAATTTTATTAAATTCATTAATAGAATATTTTTTATATTTTCCAACATAATTTAAATCACCTTTTTTAATTCCATTGTTATTTTTATTTTTAATAATCACTCCAATTTCTGGAAAAATTTTATCAAAATTATCACCTGAAGGTTGACATAAAATTAATTTTTTATTTAAATTTTTAGTAGAAAAAAAATTTCCGGTTTTATTATAATCAATTTTTATATTATTATTATTAAATATTTTTTTATTATTATTATTATTTATTAATTTTACAAATTTAAAATGAGATTTTGATAAAATAAAATCTTTTTTTAAATTATTATTTGAATATATTTTTTTATTTATAATGTTTCCATTTGAATCGAAAGTAAATTTTTCGTTATTAAATAATTTATTATTAATGTTGTTATTTTCATTACTTTTAAAAATATTATCTGTGCTACTTAATTTTTTTTTCTTTTCCATCATTTCAATAAAATCATCTCTAATTTCTGAAATATAATTTGGTTCATAAATTTTATATTTCTTTTCATCTAATGTAAAAAAAGGATATAAATCATTTATATCTAATTTTTTTTTATTATTATCATTATTATTATTATTATTAATATTAATATTTTTATTAATAATATATTTACTACTTTTACTTTTTGATATTAATTTATTTTTTTTTACAAAACTATTATTATTACTATTACTATTTTTTTTCATTGTTGGTTTTGTTAATATTCCTGAAGAAGTATTATTATTTTCTTCAGAAATTAAAGTTGTATTAATTTCTTTATTATTAGAGATTAAAATATTAAACATGTCTCTATCTTTTTCAATAAGATTTGGGGATTCAATTTCATTGTAATCATTATTATTTTCATCTTTATCATATTTAATATATTTTATATTAACAATATTATCTAATAATTTCTTTGAAAATTCAAATGTTATTTCAGAAATATTTTTTTCTCTTTCTTTATTTGTAATTTCTATATTTGATAATAATATTATTTTATCTAAAATTAATTTTGATACAATTTCTGATAAATTATTATTATTTTCTTCTTTATTATTTTCATTTTTATTTTTATTTTTTTTATTTATTAAATCTCCATTATTTTTTTTCATTGAATTTTCAAATAATTTTTCTTTAATAATAAATATTTTTATAAAAAAAAATATGAATATTATTAATTTTATTGACGTTAAAAACATTCGTTTAAAAAATCAAAAAATAAAAAATAATAAAATTTTACAAAATAAAATAAAAAAAGGAATTTTTACTAGAAATTATATTTTTAATAATCAAGATAAAATTTTTTCCGATTTTTTAAAATCAAAAAAAAAATATCCAAATTATTATGACATAAACAGTAAAGATAATAATATTATTGATATTCATGATAAATTACAAGAATTATCTTATCCAAGAGTTTTAGATAATTTTTTAATTAGTATGAAATTACCTTTTGAAGAAGAAAGATATTTATTTTTTAAAAGAAATAAGAAAATAAATGAAAGATGTCCTCTCA
>JAEEGK010016192.1_pt1 | contig 16427 bp, 10 predicted proteins | sample 8958771 | NCBI WGS metagenome assembly JAEEGK01 (sample SAMN16246547, study PRJNA631951) | gut metagenome | biome: gut microbiome; feature: rumen; material: SC-attached | host: Bos | place: Iran: Karaj | collected 2018-10 | reverse complement strand
AGGCCTTCATGATGATCTTGGGACTGGGGACGCGGGTAAGGAAATGCACGTGCATGCCGATGGTCATTTCGAAGAGGAACTCGAACATCATACCGTACATGTGGGCCGTGGGCAGCATGGAAACCACGCTCATGCCCGCCTTAAGCATGGGGCAGGCGTCCTTTGCCGCGAACTCGATATTGGAATAAAGGGCCCTGTAGGGAATCATAACGCCCTTGGAGAAACCGGAGGTGCCTGAGGTGTAGTTGATGAGGGCAAGGTCTTCCGGGCCGTCTTCCCAGTAGTCCAGGTCTTCCGGATCCACTTCGTTGGGGTACTTCTTGCCGTAGGACTCGTTCAGGTGCGCGCGAACATCGGCATAGGCGTCCTTCGAGGTGTAGAGGAACTTGAAGGTGTTGATTTGCACCACAACCGCCAGGCCGGGCATTTCATCGGCACTGAGGCCTTCCCAGATTACGTCGTCCACGAAAAGCACGCGGGCTTCCGAGTGATTCACCAGCCAGTGGATGCTGCCGGCTTTGAACTCGTGAAGGATGGGAACTGCAACCGCGCCATAGGTGATGGCGGCCAGGAAGCTCACGCCCCAGTTCGCCTGGTTGCGGGAACAGATGGCCACTTTGTCGCCTTTGTGCAGGCCGCACTGCTCAAATGCAATATGCAGTTTGGCTATGCGGCGGGCCACATCCCGGTAACAAAGGGTTACTCCCTGATAGTTGGACAGGGCGGGACGGTCCCAGTTCTCGGCGATGCTCTTTTGTAGAATCTTGTTTACAGATTTGAATTCCATATATCGTGTTATTTTCTTTTCAGCAGTTTTTCGGTTTCCCTTCTGGTGAGGGGCTCTCCCCCGTTGAATGGATACACGGCGGTTGTTCCGGAGGTGGTAACTATCCAGTAGCGCTTGCCTTCATGCTCATAGAGTTCCGGCAGGGCGCGGATCTTTTCTTCAGGGGCGATGCCCTTCCAATCTTTAGGTTTCTGGCCATGCAGGTTGTACATCTGCAGGGTGTTGTTCTTATGCAGAACCATAACGGTGTAGCCGCCTGCGCCGGTGAAGTCATAGGCGGCGGGGCCAAGGCGCACATCGCGGCCAAGGTCCACGGGGAAGCCCTGTACGAACCGGCCTTTCACATCCAGAAGGTATAGCGACGAGCCGGCGGCGAACAGGAATTGCTTGCGGCCGTTATTGTAGTAGTCGATGCATTCCACCCTGCCGCAGATCTTTTCCTTGAAGGGAATTCCCCAAACGCCCTTGCCTTTTTCGTCGTTAAGGCAAATTGCCAGATTCTTGTTCTGGTACAGGCTGTTGGTTTTGCCGGTTGTGAAGTTTTCCACGTCATAGGGGCCGGTGGGAACAACCACGGTGGTATCCTTGAGGAAACTGCCGCCCCTATTGGCCTGGGCCTCCATGCGGCGGCTTAGCGTTATGCAGAGTTCCGGCTTCGTGCCGGGTTTGAGTGATGCGAAAAGCGGGGCATACGAGGCGCCTGTGGTGTAAAGGAGCACGGCCTTTGAAGGGATCTCTTGCAGATATCGTGAGACCAGTTCCGGCGCATCTCCCAGCGAAGCGTATGCCAGCATGCCGGCGGGAACCTGCAATCCAGCCTCTCCCAGACGGTCTTTGAGCGTATAGGTGAGGAATTCCGGATCCATGAACATATCCAAAGCCTCTTTGCAGCCATAGGCGCGCCAGCCGCCGCCAAGGTGCAGGCACAGAGAGTCATCGGTCTTGAATTCCGTTCCCAGAACACGTGCGGGATAGCCGGCGTATTTGTTTGCCTCTATGGTGCCTTTCTTTCCGCCATCCTGGGCGCAGCGAAGCATGAGCACCTTGAAAACGGTGCTACCGCTGCGGAAACCGGCGAATGCGATTTCCTTCAGATTGAGGGAATTGTACCACTTGAGAGGGTTCATATCGTGGCCCTTGCCGTTTTCCATATCGGCATCAAAAGCACGGAGAGTGCCTTCGCTGTCGCGGAAATCGCGGTAGCGGGAAAGGTAGTCTTCCGCATCGGCCACGGGGATAGCCAGAACCGAGGCCACCGAGCCGGGAAGTATGCTCGCAAAGGTGGTGGTTCCACCCTGATATCCGGAGAAAGCCGTGAGATATCCGGCAGTGCGCTGGAGCACCGTTGCCGTGCCTTTGAGGGCTATCTGCTCCGGGCCGGATTCCATGCGGAAGGCGGTCCAATCGGCAAAACGGCGTACGAACCCGCTCTTGGGGGCCACCGCCGCTCCGCCGTATGTCTGCATGAGTTTCGATGCCTGGGAATTGTTCAGGAAAACCAGCGCGGGGCCCGATATGGACGCACACGCCTCCTTCATTCCGGGTGCCGACAAAACGCTGAGCCCGCTCTCCAGATGCCTAACAGACGCAGCCAGAAGTGTTTCCGAACGGGAAGCCAGCACAAGGCCTTCCGTGAACTCGAGTTTGAAGGATGCGTTCCTGGCAAGGGCCTCCAATTGCGAGCGGCTCAATGAATCCTGCTTTGCCTCTTCCGCAATAATGAGCGGCACCAGCGCACCGCTGTTGTGCAGGGAAATAACGGTCTTACGGCCGCCCACAGCAGAGAGATACTCCATGAAAGGACCTTTCTGCAGGAACGAGGTGAGGACCCCGCAAGAATCCGCAATCACGTTGCGCGCTTCCCTTGAACCGTCGAACACGAACACGGCAGCCGCATCCGAAGGCACAGCCTTTAGAAGCGAATAGTCGCTCTTTACGGGAATCTCCGCCCCCTGTGGCTTGCTGTACAGCCTGTACACGGCCCACGCTATGCCCGCAAGCATAAGCGCAATGGCCACTACTGCCACTATGACGGATTTCTTGTTCATTGCAGGTTCAGGTTCGCTGTTCTATACAACTTACAAATATAGTGATTATCTCCGAATAATGAAACACGGCCTTGCAGCCCGGCGGCCCCCTCCTGCCGGATATCCAACAAATCGGCCTCCCAGTGCGGTCTGCGTGGATATCCGGCTGATATCCGGCTGTTATCCGGCAGAGCCAAAAAAGATTTGGATATTCGTGCAAACGTTTGTAAATTTGTACTTGGACTAAAACCAACTACTATCATATGGCAAAAATCAATTGCACCGTGCGTCAGGCGTCCAGCAACGTTGACGCAAAACATTACGACACAGAGCGTATCCGGAAAGAGTATCTTGTTGAGAACGTGATGGTTCCCGGCGAAATCAACATGGTGTATTCCATGTTCGACCGGATCATCGCCGGCGGCGCCGTTCCCGTCGATGAGGAGCTCGTCCTCGAGGCTCCGGAGATTCTCCGCGCCGACTTCTTCACCCAGCGCCGCGAGGTCGGCATCATCAACGTCGGCGGCACCGGCGTCGTGAAAGTCGGCGAAGAAGAGTACGAGATCCCCTATAAAGAGGCCATCTACATCGGCCGCGGCAACCGCCACGTCTCTTTCCGTAGCGTCGATCCGGCGCATCCGGCCCACTTTTATTTCTGCTCCGCCACCGCACACAAGGAGACGGGCGTGAAGAAAGTGTCCAAGAAGGACGCCGTCGTGATGCATCTCGGTTCTCTCGAGGAGAGCAATGAGCGTACCATCAACCGCCTGCTGGTCAAGGAGGTGGTCCCCTGCTGCCAGCTCCAGATGGGCATGACCGAACTCGCGCCGGGCAGCACCTGGAACACGATGCCGGCCCACACCCACGACCGCCGCATGGAGGTCTACTTCTACTTCGAGCTGCCGGAGGACGCCGCCGTGTGCCACTTCATGGGCGAGCCCCAGGAGACCCGTCATATCTGGATGCACAACGAGGAAGCCGTCATCTCCCCGCAGTGGAGCATCCACTCCGCCTGCGCCACCCGCAACTACACCTTCATCTGGGGCATGTGCGGCGAGAACGACGACTATAACGACATGGACTGGTGCGCCACCAAAGACCTGAGATAGCATGAAACGGATCCTCGTCATCGTCCTGGCGCTGGCCGCCCTCTGCGCGTGCAGGCAGGAAACGGAGAAGAAAGTCATGGCCCGCTTCGTCCCGGAGCGCTCCGACGACTTCGTCTTCGAAAACAACCTCATCGCCGGCCGCTTCTACGGCAAAGCCCTGGAAGGGAATCCCACCTCCCCGGGCATCGACATCTGGGTGAAACTTCCGGGCAAGCTCGTCGCCGACGAGTGGTACAAGGGGTACGAGACCCAGAGCGACGAATACTACCACCATGACCACGGCGGAAAGGACTGCTACAAGGTGGCGATCTCCCTGGGCGGCGGCGCTTCCGCCCCTATGATCGACGGGAAACTCTCCTATCCCGCCACCAATTTCCGTTCCTGGAACATCGTGGAGGAGACGCCCGAAAAGGTGGTATTCACGCTCCATTATCCGCAGTGGGAAGCCGCCGAAGGCGTGAAAGTCGCCCTGGACAAGACCGTCACCGTGGTTCCGGACACCTATTTCTGCGATGTGGAGGACATCTACACCTTCGAGGGCGCCGACACCCTTGCCATCGCCGCGGGAATGAACACCCACGTCCTGCTGGAGACCGTCGAAGATTATCTGCTCGAACCCGGACACATCGCCATCTGGGAGCGCGCCTCCGACCAGACCTACGAGACCGAGGACGGCATGCTGGGCGTCGCCGTCGTGATGCCCGACGCCGACCGGAGCGGCTTCACCATGGATGACACCCATCTCCTGGTCATCAAGGACATCGTCTCCGGCCAGCCCGTCCGTTATTCTTTCGGCTCCTGCTGGTCCAAGGGCGATGTCAAAACCAGCGAGGATTGGTTCCGGCTGGTCTTGAATCCGTAACCGGAGATTCAGGATTTTTCGTATCTTTGTCCCGACATGATGAAGCGTTTCCTTCATACGGCCGGGACATTTTTCGTGTTATCCCTCGCCCTCCTCGCGGCCGCGGGCTGCTCCCGCCACGAAAACGTGGAGGAAACTGTCCGGCGGGAAGTGAAGGCCATCTCCGAAATGAGGCAGCTCGGTCTGGTCGAATACCGGGTCCGGAAAATCGTGAAGGCGGATGACGAAGGCGAGTGGTACAAGATCGGAGACCGAAAAATCCTTCTCAGCTGCACCGCTTACCTGAAGGCCGGTCTCGACCTGGCCTCCTTCGATATGGAAGACATCGAAATGGACCGGGAAGCCGGCAGCGTAACCGTCACGCTGCCCCATGCAGTTCTTCTTTCCCTGGACATCCCCTCCTCGGAAATCCGGCTGGAATACGATCATGTGACCATGCTCCGCCAATCCTTCTCCGCGGAGGAGCGCAACGCGCTTCTCCGGCAGGGTGAGAAGCAGATCCGCAAAAGCGTCCCGGACCTGGGCATCCTCGAAAAGGCGGAGGAAAACGCGGTCAAATTCTTCGAATCCGTGTTCTCCAAGATGGGGTTCACGACGGTGGAAGTCAACTTCAGATAGGAGGCCGGCATGGGAAAGAATGATCGGAAAATCATCGTTAAGATCACACCGGCGGCCGTCCTGCTGGCCGGAATCCTCATCGCCGCCCTGTTCTACCTGCCCGGAAGCCGGAAGGGCAGGCACGCCCTCACGATTGACGACACCCCCGTCATCGTCACGAAAATCCGCTCGCTCGGCGAGCTCACGACAGCCTGTTACTACGATGAGATCGTCCTGACCGGCACCAAGCAGAACGTCTTTTCCTCCTCCCCCCTCGGTTCCATCGCCCGGGATGGCTTCGGAAAGGATGTCGACGACCACCTGGTGATCATTGCCAAGGGCACGGTCCGCGCCGGCATCGACCTCATGGAAATGACCGATGACCATATCCGCTTCTCCGGGGATACGGTCTTCGTCCGGCTCCCCGCCCCGCAGTATCTGGACATCATCGTGAACCCATCCGACTTCGAGGTGTTCGCCGAAAGCGGGAAATGGACGCACGAACAGGTGACGGGCCTGCAGAACACGGCCCGGCAGCGCCTCCTGATGGGCGCGGACCACTACGGCCTGAAGTCCAAGGCCTATGAAGGCGCCATGGAGGCCGTCACCGACCTCCTCCTCGCCTCCGGCTACACCTATATCCGCTTCGACCACCCCGGCTCTTATATACGGATACCCTCTTTCGGAGAATAAAGAATCTTTTTTCGTATCTTTGTCTGATTTAAACGGACAGTACGATGACTGAGACGACTTCTCCCCTGATGGCGCGGCGGATCCGCCGGATTCTTCTGGTATGCAACAACTACGACAAGTTCGCCCTCGAAGAGGACGGGCGGATCGAACCCCGGATCACCGCCGAATACTCCGAACTGAACCTCTCCAACCCGCCGGTCTTCGAACGGGCGGAATCCACCGTGGAAGCGCTGGACATGATGGAGAAGGGGGCGCAGTTCGACCTGGTCATCACGATGTACAACGTTGGCGAAGTCGATGTGTTCGACTTCTCCCAGCGCGTCAAGGCCATCGACCCGGAAACCTCCGTCGTCCTCCTGACCGCATTCGCGAAAGAGATCTACCGGAAGATGGAGGACCACGACCTGAGCCATTTCGACGGCATCTTCTGCTGGAACAACTCCACGGACCTGATCATCGCCATCATCAAACTCCTCGAGGACAGCCGGAACGCGCCCGTGGACATCCTGGAGAACGGGGTCCAGTGCATCCTCCTGGTGGAGGACTCGGTCCGCTTCTACTCCATCTATCTCCCCGAGCTGTACCGCCTCATTCTCCTGCAGAACAGCGAAGCCATCCGGGACGCCCTCAACGAAAGCCAGCAGAGCCTCCGCAAGCGGGCCCGCCCGAAAATCCTGATGGCCACGAACTACGACGACGCCGTCGCCCTGTACGAGAAATACAAGAGCAACATGCTGGGCGTCATCTCCGACATCGGCTTCGTCCTGCACCGGGGTGACAAGCCTTCGCAGGAAAAACTGGACGCGGGCATCGACTTCTGCCGGATGATCCGCAAGGACGACCCCAAGATGCCCATCCTGATGCAGTCCTCGCAGGAAAGCATGCGCACGGTGGCCGAGTCGATGGGCGTCGGCTTCCTCATCAAGCGGTCCAAGACCCTCAACCACGACCTGGCGGAATTCATCGGCCGGGAATTCGGCTTCGGCGACTTCGTGGTCACCGATCCCGAAACCGGCGAGGAGATCGCCCGCGCCAGCGACCTGTACGGGGCCGAGCGCATCCTCGCCACCATCTCGGACGAGGACCTCGACCGGCTGGCGGCCAAGAACTATATCTCCCGCTGGCTGCTGGCCCGCGGTCTGTTCGAGGTCGGCAACCGGGTCAAGAAGAGCCACTTCGACAACTCGGCGGACCGTCGGGAGACGACGATCCGGTCTATCCGTCGCTACCGCATGGCGCAGGGACTGGGCGTGGTGGCCCGCTTCGAACCCGAACGCTACAACGACGCCATCCGTTTCGCCCGCCTGGGCGACGGTTCCCTGGGCGGAAAAGCCCGCGGCCTCGCCTTCCTGAACCAGATGCTCCAGCACTACGACCTGTATGACAAGTGGGAGGGCGTGCGCGTGCTGGTTCCCCGGACCCTGGTGATCACAACGACTTTCTTCGACCGGTTCATCCTCGAAAACGGCCTCCAATACGTCATCAACGCGGATCTTTCCGACGAGGAAATCCTTTCGGAATTCGTCGCCTCCACCCTGCCCCAGGACCTGACGGAAGCCCTCCGCATCTTCATCCGCCACGTCCGGAAGCCGCTCGCCATCCGCTCGTCATCCAAGCTGGAAGACTCTTACTATCAGCCGTTTGCGGGTGTCTATTCCACATGCATGGTTCCCGCCACGGAGAACGAGGACCAGGAGCTGCGGCTCATTTCAAAAGCGATCAAGAGCGTATACGCATCGGTCTATTACGCCTCCGCCAGAAGCTATATCCTGGCCACCGGAAACATGATTTCCGAGGAAAAGATGGCCATTGTCCTGCAGGAAGTATGCGGCAGCGAGGACCACGGCCTGTGGTTCCCGACCCTCTCCGGCGTCGCCCGGTCGCTGAACTTCTATCCCGTGGGCCACGAGAAGCCCGAGGAGGGCATCGTCCGCCTGGCTTTCGGCCTCGGAAAAGCGGTCGTGGACGGAGAGCGGACGCTCCGCTTCTCCCCCGCCTATCCCGGCCATGTGGTCCAGACATCGACCCCGGAGCTGACCATGCAGGAAACCCAGCAGTACATGTACGGACTGAACCTCAAGCCCGAAAAATTCAAGACGTCCGTCGATGACGCCGTGAACCTGGAACGCCTCCGCATCAGCGACTGCACAGAGTTCCGTAACCTCCAGAAGGTCGTCTCCACCTTCGACTACGAGAACCAGCGGATGGTGGACTCCCCCTTCCCCCGCGGCCCCAAGTTCGTCACCTTCGCCCACATCCTCCGCTACAACACCTTCCCCCTCGCCGACATCCTGAAGGAGCTCCTCGAAATCGGCCAGCGCGAAATGAAATGCTGCGTGGAAATCGAGTTCGCCGCGAACCTGGACAAGCCGGCCGACCGGTCCGCCACCTTCCATGTCCTGCAGATCCGCCCCATCTCGTCCGACAGCCTGGACACCGAGGTGGACTGGAACGAGGTCGATGACAGCGGCGCCTTCATCCGCTCCGGCAGCGCCCTCGGCACCGGCTGGGTGCAGGACGTGAAGGACATCGTCTACATTCCGAAGGACCGTTTCGACAAGATGGAGACCAAGGCGATGGCCGATGAAATCGCCGCCATCAACACCCGGATGCGGGAGGAAGGACGCGGCTACGCGCTCATCGGCTACGGCCGCTGGGGCACCAGCGTCCCTTCCCTGGGCATCCCGGTCAAATGGAGCGACATCTCGGAGGTGAAGGCCCTCGTGGAATGCGTCCTGCCGGACTTCCGCATCGACCCGAGCCAGGGCACGCACTTCTTCCAGAACCTCACCTCCTTCAACGTGGGCTTCGTCCATGTCGATCCGTTCGCCCGCCGCGGAGACGAGTTCGACAGCGCCGCCCTGGACGCCCTCCCCGCCGCGTACGAGACAAAATATTGGAGGCTCATCCGTCTGGACGAGCCTCTCAAGATCTGCATTGACGGCCGGAGCGGCCGCGCGTTCATGTCAGTGAAAGCGTCGGAGGAATAAGCTTACTTCTCCTCCTTCGGGGGCTGCGGGGGCCAGTTGAAGCGCTCGCCGAGGACGGGATCGCCCATCTCGGAGGCTTCCGCATCGTTTTCGTCCAGCTTGAAGACCATGAACTTCGGGTTCTCCTTGGTGTAAGGAGTCCATTCACCGCCGTCCTTGCCGTTCGGATCGCCATACTTGCAGAAGTTGGCCCAGTAGGTCACTTCCTTCTCGGCGAGATCCCAGTCACCCTTCGTCCAGGGACGCCAGCAGTGCTTCAGGGACTTGAACACGTACCAGAGGTCGGAGGAGTGGAAGGCGCCCTTGAGGACATACACCTTCTGACTGCCGTCGTCCGGGAGCGGACGGGCGAACTGATAGGCGTAGCACTTGCCGCCCTTCTCCTGGCGGTTCAGGGCGAAGTTCGCGATACCTTCGGTCATGTTGCCCATATCGTCCTTGGTGAAGCCCATCATGTAAGGGACATCCGCCAGAGAGCCGTCCATGGCCGCCTCGTCAAAGGATTTCAGGGAGACATAGCCGTCCACGATCGGAGCGCCGGTGAGTGCGGGACCGCGGCCGAATCCGCCGCCTGCGGCAGCGCCGTTGACGCCGGCGTAGATGGTGCTGAGGGCGTAGATGGTCTCGGTGCCGGCGGCGCGCATCTTCTGCAGGTCGGTCAGACCGGCCCAGTCAAGGATGGCCTTGTTGGCGTTCTGGATGCTCTCCAGGGTAGGCGCGGCGAAAGCGGGAGCGGCAGCCGGACGGTTGTTGGCCGGTGCGGGAGCGGCAGCCGGACGACGGCCGCCACCCATGCCGCCCATGCCGCCGGCGCTCATGATGACTGCCTTGTTGAAGAGGCCGCGGGCTAGCGGGGACTCGACCAGGGTGCGGACGGCGCCGCCGCCGGCGCTCTGGCCGAAGATCATCACATTGTCAGGATCGCCGCCGAACTGGGCGATATTCTCCTTGACCCACTTCAGGCCCTGGATCATGTCCAGGACACCGTAGTTGCCGGAAACACCGTGCGGGCTCTCGGCGGCCAGCTCAGGATGGGCCAGGAAGCCGAAGACGCCGAGACGGTAGTTGATGGAGACGAGGACGACGCCGTGGTTGGCGAACTCCTCACCGTCGAACTCGGGCTCGGAGCCCCAGCCTTCGCGGTAGCCGCCGCCATGGATCCAGTAGGCGACCGGGAGCTTCTCACCGGGCTTGCCGGCGGCCGTCGTCCAGACATTCAGGTACAGGCAGTCCTCACTGCACTGGGCTTCCTCGCCATAGCCCCACTCGGTGAAATAGCCGCCGGGATAATGGACGGCCTGATAGCCGGGATGGCCGAAGCGGTCGGCCTTCATCACGCCGTCCCACGGAACGACGGGCTGCGGTTCTTTCCAACGGAGCTCGCCGATGGGCGGAGCGGCATAAGGAATTCCCTTGTAGGCGACGACGCCGGGGATGTCAGTGGTGACGCCCTCGACCTGACCACCCGTGATGGTCAGGACCGGGACCTTGGTTTCCGTCTTGCACGCGGCAAGAAGCAGGGCCGCAAGGGCCAGGAAATACAGTTTCTTCATATCAGATGAGGTTTGGTTTTGTCGTATCGGGTCCGATTTTGCACAAAGTTACACAACAATCCTCCCTTGCTTTTCCATTTTTAAACCAATTCCTTTCAATAACCTTTCAGGAACCTCATTCCTTGCGGTAGACCCGGAGCATCCGGACGTCTTCGAGCGGCCGGTCATAGTCGTCCGTCGCCACCTTCTGGATGGCCTCGAGCACGTCCATTCCGGAGACGACTTCGCCGAACACCGTATACTGTCCGTCCAGATGCGGACTTCCGCCCACCTCCTTGTATACCTCGCGCATCTCGGGCGTCAGTTTCACCTGCCCGCCGGTATAGGCGTCCAGCCGGGCCTGTGCGCGGTCCAGCTGTTCGTCAGTCATCGGGCTGCCCATCATGAAGCAGAACTGGGAGGCGCAGGACTCACGGTCGGGGTTGGTGTCGTCTCCCTCCCGGGCGGCGTTGACCGTCCCCTTCCGGTGGAAAATGCCCTTGTCCAGCCGGAACTCCGCCGGAACCCGCCAATCGGGCTCACCGTCGCCCAGCAGTTCGCCGGGCTTCGCGTACTTCGAGTTCGGATCCCCGCCCTGGATGACGAAATTGTCGATCACCCGATGGAAGAGCAGGCTGTCGAAATAATGCTGTTCCGCCAGCTTGATGAAGTTGTCCCGGTGCAGCGGGGTCTCGTTGTACAACTTGAACTCCACGGTCCCCATCGTCGTTTCCACGACCATCACAACCTCTTTCTCGGGTTTCGGCGCACAGCCGACAGCGGCCAGAACGGCCGAGCAAAGATACATGAACAGTTTTCTCATATCGGTTTCAACAATTGTTAATCAAGACTTTTGCAAATATAACGAAAAAACATGACACGACTGGATATGAAAAATATTTTTGAAAATATCGTACGATATTGAAAAAATTCTTATATTTGTTAGCGTAATAACCAATTCTACCACACGCCATGAAAAAGATTGTCCTTCTCCTCGCTACCCTGAGCGTCTGCTTGTGGGCAGGGGCACAGGAGCATCTCAAGTTCAAGAACATCACCATTGACGGTCCCAAGAAAGCCTTCCTGACGGAACTCCAGAAGAACGATTTCCACCTGATTGAAGATACGGATTTCGGCGCCTCGCTGCGGGGCCGGCTCGCCGGAAAGCCCGCCAGCGCCTTTGTCATGACCACCAGCGAGGGCACGGTATGCCGTGTCGCCGCCACCTTCGACTCGCCGGAAACCTGGATGGAACTGCGGCTGGACTTCTTCACCCTGCTGCGGAGCCTCTCCTTCAAGTACGGCCAGGCCCAGGAGATGACCCAGGAATTCCAGCTCCCCTTCTCCGACGGTGACGGACGTGAGCTCGAAGCGCTCCGCCGCGGCAAGGGCCACTGGTACGCCCGCTTCGTCTCCCCGGAGGGCGTCATCCACATGATGATCGCCAACAACCCGATGACCCAGCAGCCGGCCATCACGCTCCTCTACGAGGACGCCGTCAACTGCCAGCGTCAGGACGAACTGAACAGCGCCGACCTGTAGCCGGCCTGTCACTTCAACAAGAGACCCTGCCGCGGACCGGCGGGGTCTCTTTTTTCAGCCGCACCCGTTGGAATAAAACCGGACAATCCTTATATTTGTTAGTTACAGACCACGAATCTATGGAACTGACATACCACTACAGCCCCTTCTTCAGCGGAACGTGTTACAGAAAGCTCTCCGTCAACAAATCTTTGTTCGAGAAACATGTCGGTGACGCCGGTCTGCTGGACCTTCTAGAACTCAGGCTGGGCCTGCCCGGACGGGAGACGTCCGCCATCGGACGGATTCTCGCCTACCAATCCGCACTGGACGCTGTCCGTAAAGACGCTTTCTACGACAAAGCCTTTGAGAATGACCCGCTTGCCACCGCGAAGGAAATCCTCCGCTGGAGGGATCTGCTTGTGATGGAAGGTTTCGACGCCGACACCGGCCATGAAAGCCCCCGCCTGAGGAAGCTGGCCGAGGCGGAGAAGTATTTCTGCGAGCCTGGCACACCGGAAAGGTGGAAAGAGGTCCGCGCGCATGCGAAAGGCCCGCTGGCAGGAGTGAACATCATCGTCGACCATGACATCCGGCTCCTGCCGAAACTGATCCGGGAATCCCTGGCCGCAATCGGCGTCGAAAAAGGCGTATATGACGGTTTGGGTGAAAAAGAGGCGGCATGGAACCCGGAAGGCAAGGATATCACCATCCGGTATTTCGGGACCGTGACGGAGGCATATCAATGGGCGGCAGATCATGACAAGTCCGGATGCGACGTCGTGGTGTGTCCGGATCCGTTCCGGCTGAACGGTGTGCTCCGGAATCGGGGAAAGGCCCTGCTGGATGCATCGGCCGAAGGAGACTCCCCCATCCTGCAGCTTTTCAGGCTCGGCCTGCTGCTCCTGGAACGCCCGCTCGACATCAAGAACCTCCTGGAATACCTCAGGGCCGGTTTCTCTCCGATTCCGGCCCGGCAGAGACACGCGCTCGCCCGGGCGCTGAAATCCGAAGGCGGACGGGGGAAAGAATGGAAGAAGGCGCTGGTCGCATGCGAGGATACGCCCGAGGTCGGAACCTTCCTCAAATCCCTGCTGGATGCGGAAATCATCAAAGGGAAAGTCGCGAAAACAGTCATCATCGACTGGTGCCGCGCCATCTCGGATTGGGCGGGAGACACGACAAAAACGCCGCCGGAAAGAATGCCGTATCAGATGGAACTGACCGGGCTCTGCGAGGGATTGTGCCGGGTGGTCGGGACCGAGGCCGGCGATGAAGTCGACGTCGGTTTCGTCCTGAAGGCCCTGAAAACACTGTACGAACCGACGCCGGTCCGGACAGTCAAGGCTATGGCGGGGAGTTGGGATGTCATCGACAGTCACAGAAGCCTGATAGACGCCCCCGACAGCCTTCTTTGGCTGCCTTGCAACGGGGGGCTCGGGTCTTCCTATCCGTACACTTTCCTGTTTCAGGAAGAATTGAAGGAACTGGGCCTCCGGTCCATGACCGACTTCATCCGCCACGACTTCAACCTGATGGCGGAACGGCTCGGGAAAGCGGGCAGGATCGAACTGTGCGCCTGCGACTTCGACCGCAACGAAGCCCTGGAGGAGCACCCGGCCGTCACCCTTTGCAAGCCGGCCGCACATAAGGCGGAAAAAGAGATGGACATGCGTACGGCCACGGACGGATTGACGACGAGCGTCTTCTCCCCTCTCCGGACTCTTGACACGGGAGTCGACCTATATCCGAAAGACCGGAATGAAAAAGGGGAAGAGACGAAAGATGACACCGCGCTCAGCGCGACCAGTATCGAGACGCTCATCGGTTATCCCTTCGATTTCGTGATGGACAAGAAACTGAGATTCAAGGACCTGTCTTCCCTCCAGCTGTCCAACTTGACTCTGACGCAAGGCACCGTAGCGCATTATGTGTTCGAAAAGCTGCTGAAAGACAGTGAAGGAAGAGGAAGCATCCCGAAGATGAGAACCCTGTTGCAGGAAAATGTGTTCTATCCCCGGGTCGATACCGCGGCGGGAGAAAAAGGTGAAATCCTTTTCCAGCCGGAGAACAGGACGCTGTTCGCACACTTCAAGGAAACTGTCCGGAAAAGCATCGGGGTCCTGCTGGACATCCTCGATAAAAGCGGATTGACTCCGAAAAAAAGCGAGCTCAAACTGAACGAGGAACTGGACGGCCTCTCCCGCATTTCCGGCAGCGTTGACTTCTACGCCGAAACGAAAGGTGGAAACGTCGTCGTCATCGATTTCAAATACTCAAAAGGAAGCTACTACATTGAGAAGCTGAAGGAGGACCGGTCCGTTCAGCTGGAGATTTATGCCGAGGGCCTCTTTAAAAAAACGGGCAGGCCGGTTGTGGCGAAGGCCTACTATTTTTTCCCCATCAATCAGCTTTACACGGACGACACGACCGGATTGTTCCTGGATCCGGACGGACGGCCGTTCCCCGGCGTCATTCCGCTTAAGAAGAAAGCGGGCCTTCCTCCCCTCTCACAGCGGATCCGGAGTTCGGTGGACCTGCGGAAAACGCAGTTGAAGAAGGGCCGGCTGGAGATGGAAGAAGGAGCGCCGCTGGATGAGATCGACTATCATGAAGCCGCCATGGACGGTAGCCTGATCGATATTCCGTCGACGGGCAGGAAGGACTGCAAAGTCAAGGCTCCTTCCCCGTTCGCCAACCCCACCAAGTATCCGATTCTGAAGAACTCAATCAAGTAAGTGATGAGCACGAGATATATCCCGGCCGGCGCAGGTTCCGGCAAAACCTATAAACTGACGCACGACCTGGCGGACATGCTCACCCGGGAAGAGAATCCCGTCGAAGCCTCCCGTGTCATCCTGACGACCTTTACCAGGTCCGCCGCCTCGGATTTCGTCCGAAGAGCCCGGGAGGTTCTCATCAACGAGAAGCTCAATCCGGCCAAGGCGGCCGAACTGGACGGGGCCCTGATCGGGACGGTCCATTCCGTCTGTGAGCGGTTCATCAAGAAATACTGGTACCGGCTGGACTTGCATCTGCCGCTGAACATCCTGTCCGATGAAGACAGGAAGCTTTTCATGAGCCGGACCGCGGAGAATGCGGCGGATGACGATGACGTCAAGTTTTTCACGAGATTCGCCCAGGAATACGGACTGGAATCGGACTTCTGGAAAGGATACGTGGAAAGCATCATCGAAAAAAAATACAGCTTTGACGTCAGGAACTTGGCCGCGAGCCGCGATATGTCCTGCCGGGATATTGCGGCCGTGTTCAAGGAGGACGCTGCGGACATGGAGGCGGACCTGGACGGCTTTCTGAAGAAACTGGTCACCGCCATCAAGGAGATAAACCGCGAGAAAGAATCCCGGGGCAAAAGACCGGAACACCGCGATGTGCAGCAGGAAGCGACGACTCTGCTTGAGAGCGGCGTCCTTTACCGCAAGGCGGCAAAGGTTCTTGACTGGGCGGCGGAAGGCGCTGAAAAGACGAAGGGGTTTTGGTTTAATACCTTCAATCCCGCCGAATACGACCAGGTTAAAAGTGCGGCGAAGGCCGTCCTTCTTTCCACATCATCCAGAGAAGAGCGGCAGGAATGCGTGAGAAAACTGTTCGCGCTGGCCGGACACTGGGAAAAGGATTATCAGGACTTCAAGGCCGCGAACCGTCTGCTGGATTACAACGACCTGGAGCAGAAGTTCCTCCAAATCCTCTACGACCAACACTTCCGGGACATACGGGATGACATAGCCGCTTCCTACGATGTCATGATGGTGGACGAGTTCCAGGATTCCAACCCGGTGCAGATCAAGATCTTCCGGAAAATGATGGAACTGGTGGGAGAAACGGTTCTGGTCGGAGACAGCAAGCAGGCCATCTATGGTTTCAGGGGCACGGAGAGTTCGCTGGTCGATGAATTCATCCAGGAGATTGCCGACCAGAGGCCCATAAAAAAGTCTTTCCGATCCCGCCGGGAACTGGTGGAATCCGCCAATGCCGTTTTCTGCAAGGCGTTCGGCCACAAGCAGCGTCCCGTCTATCCGGATGACGATTCCATGCCTTACGACACGGTCTCCCTGTTTCCCGCCCGGACGGAGCCGGCAGGCCTGGGGCCCGCCCTTCAGCATTGGAACACGCCGGCGCCTGCGGGGAACAGCGTCAGGAACAATTATGCGACGGTGGGAAAGAAAATCCACGAACTCGTGACTTCAGGGACCTGCATGGTCGTCCGGCGAAAAGACGATGACGGCAACGAGCTTCCGGAGCCCATCCAGTACCGCGATATCGCCATCCTCCTCCGGAACGGCCTCGG
>JAEEGK010016191.1_pt1 | contig 16428 bp, 17 predicted proteins | sample 8958771 | NCBI WGS metagenome assembly JAEEGK01 (sample SAMN16246547, study PRJNA631951) | gut metagenome | biome: gut microbiome; feature: rumen; material: SC-attached | host: Bos | place: Iran: Karaj | collected 2018-10 | reverse complement strand
GTTGGATTAGGCCACTCGGCTGCATAGTCCTTGAACCAGCGGTACACAGGACGCGCGCACGATTCGGGGTCGGTAAGGAATGTTGAGCCGTCGGGCTTGCTGTCGTCATACTCAGCCAAGAGATTCAGACCTGTAAAGACCGTCCAACTTACGTTTCCGGTATAATCGCAAAGGAACTTGAAGTTTGCTCCGAAGCCTTCGCCGCCTCTTACGCCAGTTGTTGATTTTCCCCACGAGCAATCATATTTCTTAGCAGCCCAGTCCATCTCGGTTACGATGATTGGGGCAAAGTCGGTTACGCAGTTAATGCGCTCGTGCCATCCGTTAATGAAGCCATTATATCCGCCGCCCGAAACATCGCCGGTGTTCTCTGCGCTCTCAACCTCGGCATCGCTTCCAAACCAGCCCGGATAGCAATGAACGGCATAGCCAATGTTATTGCCAATGATTGGCTTAACGGCATAGTCGCGATAATCGCTCTGATATCCCGGTCCGGGAACCCAGATTATGTTGTTGCATCCCTTTGCGCGGATTGCATCGACAATAGGCTGAAAATAGTCGAAAGATGCGCCAGATGTTATCTTTTTGCCCGAAGCGTCAGTCTTATAGATTTTTACAGGCTCGTTGGCAAGCTCAATCATTATCGACGTGTTACCTTCCTCTACAAGACGCTCGGCAACATATTCCCACACCTTTATAAGGTATTTCTGATAGTTGTCGCCTACGGTAATCTCCTTGGGACACACGCCCGGCGGACGCATAACGACGTAGATTCCGTTTGCCTCGCAATACTTTGCCATCTCGTAGAAAACCGAGTTGAAATATTGCTTGAAGCGAAGCATGTTGAAAGCCGAGATATCGCTCTCGTCACCATTATTTGCGCTTGGATTGTTGCTCCAATAAGGGTCCATGTGCAGGCGAAGCACGTTAATCTTGTAGCCCTTGTCGAGAACTCCCGAAATCATTCGTTTGTTATAGTTCAGACAGTTGTCCACATCGTAGTTGTCCCAATACTTGCCCTTCTCGTTAAACCAAGGGCTGTAAGTCTGCGCCACGCCATGAAGATTTACCTTGTTGCCATTCTCATCAACAAGATATCTGCCTTCGATGTGCAGTTTGGGCATAGGCATATTGCGCCACGCCTTGGCCGACATAACAGCCATAAGTGCCACGAATAGCAAAAGCGTAATTTTTTTCATTGTTGTTTGGTATAAAGTTTGATTATTAAAATCTGATAATGAAGCAATTTTAAACAAATAAGTCAGATGCGACTGCAAAATTACGAATTTATAACCTAACCTTTAAAAATGACAATATGTTATACAACACGAAACAACCGAATCATTGGCAGCAACTTATTTGTATAGTGCAATTATGTGCAAAAAAAGTGGTATGAATTTACATTTTTACTCGTTACCTTTGCAGCATGAAAATTAAAATATCAGCAAGAATATGAAACCCTATAAATTTGAGCCTTACCTTAAACCGACCATTTGGGGAGGCTCGCTAATAGCGCCATTCAAAAGCATCGGGGCAAGCGAGGAGAACATCGGCGAATCGTGGGAAATATCGGCTGTGCCGGGGCACGAGAGCGTGGTTGCCAACCGGGGTATTGCCGATGATGTGGACGTTGGGCTTACCTTGCCGCAACTTATCGACAAGTATAAGGAGCAGCTTGTGGGCAGAAAAGTTTACGAGAAGTACGGAAACAAATTTCCGCTGCTGATAAAGTTCATAGACTCGCGGCAAGACCTCTCCGTTCAGGTTCACCCCAACGACGAACTGGCGCAGAAACGCCACGGATGCGCCGGAAAGACCGAGATGTGGTACATAATAAAGAGCAAGCCGGGAGCAAAAATCTATGCCGGACTGAGCCGAAAGATTACCCCCGACGAGTACGAGCATCTTGCCAAGGCAGAGACCATCGACGGACACTCGCCCATGCAAGACGTGATAGCCACGCACGAATCGCACCAAGGCGACCTCTACTTTCTGCCTGCCGGAAGGCTTCACGCCATAGGAGCCGGCAATTTCCTTGCCGAGATTCAGCAGACATCAGACATAACGTACCGCGTTTACGACTTCGGGCGGAAAGATGCCAACGGAAAGCCGCGCGAACTGCACATTGAGCAGGCCAAAGATGCCATAGACTATAACGTGTATTCTGAATACCGTACATCTTACGACAGCACTCTGCCAAACTCCGAACTTGTAAGTTGCCCTTACTTCAGGGTGAACAGAATAGTGGTTCAGGAATCGGCAAAGATTGACCTCAAGACAGAGTCGTTCGTGGTGGTTATCTGCCTCAGCGGAATAGCCAACATCAACGGAATAAACATGCACCAAGGCGAAACAGTACTTGTTCCGGCATCGGAAAATACTCTGTTTATTTTTGGAAATGCAACATTCCTTACCGCTACACTATAAGGCATGTTGCACTACTTAGAACTTTCCGAAATGGCAACAGCGGCGCATTACTTATCGAAGAAATAGAATGTAGCCGTTGCTGCCGTTTTCTTGTTTGCAGACTGAAAACACAAGCCATGAATAATGCTTTTAGTCTGCCCTAACTTTTCCCTCGCCGTTAAGCCGGAATCCCGAAGGATTAGCAGCAAACTTCGTATTCCTTTTTCATTTCGGGAAGCAGATGCTTGAGTTGGTTTACCGACGGAATGAAACTTTTGTACTCCGTGAGGATGTACTTCTTTACAAGCTCGAACTTGTCCTCGAAATCGTTGTCGCGGCAGAGGCGCAGGAACACGACGCCACGAATTATCTGCTCTGGAGCTGTGATGCCGCGGATTATCTTAACCCAGTCGGGATAGGCTTTGATGTCTGAGCACAGTCTTTCCCACAAGAACTGCGGAGACGAGTGAGCCTTGACACCACCTTTCTTCTTGCGGAACTTCGCCCACCAGAACGCCGACAGACAGAGTGGTATCTGATCTTGAAACATATGCAAATCTTTTGGGACTGCAAAGTTACAAAATCAAGTCCGTTTACTCTCAAATCTGCTTGTAAAAAACTTTATTTCAACGATTTCAAAGAATGATTAATCCACTTTAACGGGACAGTAGTGAGCCTTCAAATTAATTCCGATTTATCGTTCTTTTGTTAATTTGTAAACAGCCCATGTAGGTAGAATAACCAATAGCAATAAGCTTGTTTCTACCAATGCGTATGAACCGAAATAGTCAACCAGTGTCTGGAATTTCAGGACTCCATCAACCAGAATGACTAAAACGGTAAACCAGCAAAGAAAGAATAATGTTGAATATTTGATTTTGCGTTTCTTCAATTTCATTCTATGATTTTGCTAAATTGGAATTTATTTGTCAGATGAATTATCTGTTTTTGATAAATCAACTAAATGTTTTCCCAACTCGTAGGCTTTTTCAAGGTCAATTGGGAACTGCGTATTGCGCACCTCGGCCTTATGAGCCTCGCTGAACGTGGAAGCATCGTAGCGGTCATAGTTTGAGAACTGATAGGTATCGTACGAAAATAATATCTCTGTAGGGCCGAACACACCGAGTTGATTGGCGGCAGTGTCCATAAGTACGTGATAGTTCATCTGTCGATAAACCTCTTCGTTGGGACAGTTCATCGTATAGATAGTAGCAGAACAAATCCGCTTCAACACAATGGGCTTGGAATAGTCAGAATAGTTGATGGCGGGAAACTCCATTCGCTCCATAAAGGCACGAAGAGCTGCTGACGGGTAGCCACAATAGTTTGGCGAGCCGCACACCAATATATCAGCCTCTACAGCCTTCTGGAGGATTGGCTGCAAGTCATCCTTAAAAGAGCAGACTCCTTTTTTGCCACCTTTCAGTTTGCAGGCAAAACAACTCATACAACCCTTGTAGTTCAGACTGCGGTCATATAGGTTCACCAATTCCACTTCGGCACCAGCCTCTCTGGCACCGTCCATTGCACGTTTCAGCAACTGTGCCGTATTACCGTTCTTTCGCGGACTTCCGTTGATAAATAATGCTTTCATCATATCAGTTTGTTTAAATTATCATTCCCGAAATTTATAAGACCTTAATTCCGCAACACAATAAATTAAAGATTCAAATAAGACTTTGAGCAACAAAATGTTGCCCAGGAGATTGCCATGTCGGAAAAATCACTTATCTTAGTGTTGTAAATATAGCAAATGAAATTCATCAATGGCATGGCAAATATAAGCATAAAATCGGCGAGACTCACTCCTTTTAGAGTAATATTTTCAATAGTGGAGCAAATTGATTGTTTTTTGTGAAAAATATAGTTTTTGTCCTTTTTCATACATTGCATTTCGGTCTGTTTGACCTGTATCAAGAATATCGCATTTTATGCTAAAAAACATGTTTTTTATTTGTCCGATATTTAAAACCTCTATATCTTTGCATCGTCAAACAAGGAGATAAAGTACTGGTAAAAAAGATGTTGAGTACTGAAATGCAATCTGAGGATGACAAAATGTAGATTAATAAAAACGGATAACTAAAAAAATTGAAGATATGAAGAAGTTTTTTCTAACAGCAATCGCTGTAATGGCTTTCGCAACCGTAAGCATGGCAGCAGACAACAACAAGTCTAACGTTACTGTAAACTCTGCAAGATTGAGTGCTTATTTGGAACTTTCAGCCGCTCAGTACGAGAAGATTGACGCAATAAACAACGATTTCGAGGCTTCTATGGCAGAGGCTGAGAAGACTGAGAACAGCGAGGAGAGAGCAAACAAGATGCGCAAGGCAGTTCTTGACAACTGCAAGAAGATGCGCGAGAATCTTAACGATGTTCAGTATTCTAAGTATCTTAGCGTTATCAACGCAACAATGAACAACAAAGGTTTGCAGTCTGTAGTAAAGTAACATCTGGAATTCTATAAAAGATAAAAACAAGCCAAAAAATTAGGAGTCTCTGTAGGGAGGCTCCTTTTTTTCCCTTTAATTATAACCGAAATGCAAAATCTGAGAAAAGAACTGAGAAAGTTGGCAGCCCCAATATGGGTTGAGGTGATGCTTATGATGCTGGTTGGCGCAACCGACACGTTTATGCTGGGACATTATTCAGACTCGGCGGTGGCGGCGGTAGGCGTTGTAAACCAACTGGTTAATCTTGCCTTCCTTGTCTTTCAGGTTATCAATATAGGCACTCTGGTTATGTGCTCGCAGTATATCGGCGCAAAGCAGAACGACAACGTGCTCCAGACCATGGGAACGGCTCTTGCCGTAAACATAACGATGGGCCTGGTGGTGAGCGCGCTGCTTTATGTGTTCCGCGATTACTGGCTGTCGCTTATGGGCGTTAAGGAGGAGTTGCTTCAGTATGCCCTTCCGTACATGAAGATTGTGGGCGGATTTGCCTTCCTTCAGGCTATCTCGATGGCTATTGGCGCAGGACTGCGTTCGGCAAACATGCCTAAATATCCTATGTACGTTACGCTCTTTTCGAACGTTCTTAACATCATCGGAAACTACATGCTCATTTTCGGAAACTTCGGAATGCCGGCTCTGGGTGTTTCGGGTGCTGCCATGTCAACCGTCTTTGCCCGACTCATAGCCATGTGCATCCTTATCTATCTGCTTCACAGCAAGTGGATTCCGAGTTTTCCTATCAAGATGTTCCGCCCATTCCCTTGGGATAAACTGAGAAACATTCTGAAGGTGGGATTGCCGTCGGCAGGCGAGAATATGTCGTACGATGCGGCTCAGGTTGTGTGTACCGCCATGATTGTTACGATGGGAACGGTTTCGCTTGCCACCAGAATATATGTGTTTAACATAACATGCTTTGCGTGCCTTTCAGCCATCGCGCTCGGTCAGGCAGGAGCAATAAGCATAGCCCATCTGGTGGGCGGAGAGAGGCGTAATGCAGCCTTTCTGATAGGCAGGTATGTTATGATATGGTCGGTGGTGATATCAATTGTCATGGCGGTTGTGTTTGCCGTCTTTGGCCGTCAGGTGCTCGGACTTATGACAACGAATGAGGAGATTATCTCGCTCGGCTGCAAAATATTCTACATAAACATTTTCCTCGAGATAGGACGTGCCATAAACATCTACGCAACCAACGCCCTGCGTGCCGCTGGAGACATTTATTTCCCGTTCCTGCTGGGCGTTATAGTGATGTGGAGCTGCCAAGTAGGATGCGCCTATCTGTTTGGAATACATTTTGGCTGGGGACTTATAGGCTGCTGGATTGCATACGCCCTCGACGAGAATATCCGAGGTATTATTTTTGTGTGGCGCTGGAACTCTCAGAAGTGGATGAAAAAGAGGCTGATAAAATCGTAAACTTGCGCATTGTAAAGCCTATGTAGCCGATTGTTCCGACGATGTGAACGGTTGCCATCATCCAGAAGGTGCTGTCGTAACCGAAGTGCTCGGCTACGATACCGCCAAGCAGGATGCCCAGTCCCAAGCCTATGTCCCACGACGTGAGGATGGTGCTGTTTGCCGTGCCGCGCTCGTTGTGGTGCGCAATGTTAATAATCATGTTCTGAAAGGCAGGCCACATGTGTCCGTTGCCCAGTCCGATGAGGATTGCCGATGTGTAGTAGCCAATCATCGAAGGGTAGGCGATAAACAAGGTGTAGCCCACGGTAGAGAGAAGTATTCCCTTCAGGGCGTTGCTCGTTAGCTTGCCGTCGCGCAGCGATTTGTTGCCTTGCAGACGCGAGAAGATAAGTCCGGCAGACAGCAGCATGAAGAAAGTTCCCGTGCCCTCGGTTATGCCCAGATGCTCTTTTCCGTATATGGCAAGATAGTTGCTCAGAACGCCCCAGCAGAATCCGAAGAAGCACATATTCAGAGCCAAGAACCATCCGCGCGAGAGGAAGAAACGGTCGAGCGAGATGGCAGTCTTGCTTGCAATAATCTGTTTTTCCTGCGGAACGATGCGCGACGCGTTGAAGAAGCCTATTCCGGCAACGATGAAAGCCGTCCAAAACAGGATGTCGAAGTTGTGGAAATAATGGTGCAGGTAAATTCCGATAGTGGGCGCGATGGCAGATGCCAGATTGTTGCTCAGTCCGTAAAGTCCTATGCCCTCGTTTCGGCGCGACGGCGGAAGGACATCGATTGCCATTGTGCTGTTAGACACGGTGCTCGCCCCGAACGGTCCGCCGTGAAGCGTACGGAAGATGGCAAAGAGCACAAGACTTCCAGCCACGATATATCCGCCGAAGATGATGAAATATAGGAACAGGCACACCAGAAGCACCTTCTTGCGAGGAAAACTGTCGGCAATGAATCCGCTGAACGGACGCGTTATGAGTGCCACGAGCGTATAGCCCGACAGCACAAGACCAATCATATCCTTCGAGGCATCGAACGTTTCGCTAAGATAGATAGGCAACAGCGGTGTTAGCAGATAGAACGAGAAGAAGAGCGAGAAATTGGTTATCATCACTCTGTTGTAATTGCCGTTCCACAGTTTTTCTTTTTCCATGACTTCTTTTTACCTTATAATACTCTTTAAATAACTACGCCGTACTGATGCTTTATCTCTTCCATTACGAAGGTGCTCTCAAGCGAGCCAAGCATCGGCAGTTTGCCCAGCACGTTAAGGATGAATTCCTGATAGTACTTCATGTTGGGCGAATGGATTTTAAGCAGATAGTCGAACTTGCCCGAGATGTTGTAGCACTCGGTAACCTCGGGGATGTCGCGCACCGCCTCGGTAAACTGCTGCGCCATCTCGCGGTTTATGGTGCTCAGCTTAACGCTACAGAACACCACGAAGCCCTTGTGCAGCTTCTCGGCATCGAGAACGGTTATGTACCTCTTTATATAGCCTTCGTTTTCGAGCCTCTTGATGCGCTCGAACACGGGGGTAAGACTGAGGTGGCACTCGGCGGCAACCTGCTTTGTTGTCAGCTTGGCATTCTGTTGCAGCGTGCGCAGAATAAGAATGTCCTTTTCGTCGAGACTTTCTTGTGTGGTTACTTTTTCTATCATACTATTGTTCTTTGGTGTTTGTGTTAGTCTTTTCTGCCAAATCATGGCAAAGATAGATATGTTTTCCGAGAAATTCAAGTTCTTGGATATTTTTTCTGAACTACCTGCCAAATTATAGATTTATGTCATCTTTTATTGGGGCAGGAGAGGCATTGGGGGATTTTTACCATAAAAGCCCCGTATTTTGCTGATTTTTGCGATAGATAAAATTTCTGCCAATGACTTCTAAAACTCAGTTTTTCTTAATATTGTTTCTGCGAAAATGTAAGATTGTGGTGATATTTTCCATAATTTTAAATTTGTTTGGATTATATTTCTATTTGCTCTACCTTTGCAAACGTAAACAACAAACAATAACTCCTCCTTGCTTCTGTACATCAGAATCTTGGATACAAAAAAGAAAGGGACACAATTATGACACAGCAGAAACTTCATGTAGAGACTTTGGCACTTCACGTTGGTCAGGAGCAGGCTGATCCAGCAACCGATTCAAGAGCGGTGCCTATTTATCAGACAACATCATACGTATTCCACAACTCAAAGCATGCAGCCGACCGCTTTGGCTTGCGCGATGCAGGTAACATCTACGGCCGATTGACCAACTCTACTCAGGGTGTGTTCGAAGACCGTGTTGCAGCCATCGAAGGCGGTGTGGCTGGCTTGGCTGTGGCATCAGGTGCAGCGGCTATTACATACGCTTTGCAGAATGTCTTGCAGAACGGCGACCACATTGTTGCAGCCGACAACCTTTACGGCGGAACATACAACCTTATTGTGCATACACTTGCTACTCAGGGAATTGAGAATACAATCATCAACATCAACGATCTTGATGCTCTTGAGGCTGCCATCCGTCCAAACACAAAGGTTGTGTATGCCGAGACATTCGGTAATCCGAACTCAGACGTTACAAACCTCGATGCCATCGCTGAAATTGCGCACAAACACAACATTATATTTATCGTTGACAACACCTTCGCTCCTGTCCTGATTCGTCCGATTGAGCACGGAGCCGACATCGTGGTTCATTCGGCAACCAAGTTTATCGGCGGACATGGCAGCAGCCTTGGAGGTGTAATAGTAGACGCTGGAAAGTTCGACTACAAGGCAAATGCCGACAAGTATCCAACATTGGCTAAGCCAGACCCTTCTTATCACGGAGCAGTTTTTGCCGATGTTGCTGGGGCTGCAGCTTTCGTAACTCGAATCCGCGCCGTTATTCTTCGCGACACAGGTGCAACAATCTCTCCGTTTAACGCATGGATTCTGTTGCAGGGCGTAGAGTCGCTTCCGTTGCGCATCGAGCGTCATGTAGAGAACGCTCTGAAGGTTGTTGACTATCTGGCAAAGCATCCGAAGGTAAGAGCCGTGAGCCATCCGTCGCTGCCATCGCACAAGGATAACGCGCTGTACAAAAAGTATTTCCCTAAGGGCGCAGGCTCAATCTTTACGTTCGAGATTGACGGTACTCAGGAAGATGCGTGGAAGTTTATCGATTCGCTCAAACTATTCTCTCTGCTTGCCAATGTGGCAGATGTGAAGTCGCTTGTAATTCATCCTTACACAACAACTCACTCTCAGCTTAGCGAGGAGGAACTGAAGGAGCAGCACATCACTCCAACAACAGTCCGTCTTTCGATAGGTGTTGAGCATATTGATGATATCATTGCCGACTTGGATCAAGCATTCTCGGCAATCTAAAACAGCTCATGCCACACGCTGATTGATAGGTATATTATTCACGCACAAGCACAAAAAAGACCTTATCTTCAGTTTCTCAAGAAAGCCGTTGAGGCTGGATGAGAAGATTAGATTTTTCCGGTTAGCCATGGCTGGAAAACGTTAAAAATTCAAATTCGTCTATTCAGTATTTACGCCTATTATTTTTGTGTGGTTTGAGTTAATGTTTGTGGGCGGTGTCCGTTTTCTGATGCGGATGCCGCCTTTTTTAATTGACAATTAACAACTAACAATTGACAATTTTTTGAAAAGTTGAAAATTGAAAAAAACTCACCAAACTCAATTCATAATGGGTGACGCTGCTTGCTTTTCTTGGTTCTGCCGAATTTTTCCGCGCTCGACCTCTGGTCGCTTCGGCAGCAAGCATGATAAGGTTCGAGCGGTAATTTTGGCTTAACATGGAGGGGGTAATTGACAATGTTGAATTGAAATTTGGTAGGGTGGGGGCAGAGAAATGAATCTCGTTTCGGACTGAATTTAATGCCATATTTTTCGTTGTCAGGATATGTACGAAATGTTACATTTTTTAAGATTGCAGACTTCTTTAAATTGTGAAAAATGACGCAACAATCCTTGTCGGAATAGGTAGAAAAATTTTTCCCAAGTGAAATGTTAAAAAAAACAAAAATGGGAACGCAAACGCCGGTTTTAGTATACTTTTAGAATATTTGTTAATTTTTTCTCTTCTTTTTGCATACAATAATGCTTGAAACGACCAAAAATTGCCCCGAAAAACAATATGTGCTAAATGTTAAAATATGTTATAATGGAATGTGCAGAAATTAGTCATTTATAAATGTTAAAAAATGTTATGTTACAAGCTGAATGTTACCTTGTTACTCCAGCGGTACTCTATGTTACAAAATAAATGCCTAATTGTTACATAATGTGTATTTTAATACTGTTAAAAATGGTGTAAAATGTTGAAAATGAGTTTTGTATTAGTAGGTTGTCTGTGTTTTGCATATCTCGAAAAAAATTGACTATTTTGCATCCGACTTTTTGACGCATGCATGCAGAAGTCGGCTGTGTGTTGAAGTAGAAATTGTTGAAATACTACAAACTTACTCTCAATTAGTCAGGCACGCAGCAAAAATCTTAATATTAACAAACTTAAAAGTATTTGGCGGTTACTAATTACGCCAGCGCAAAAAAACAAAACATGAAACGTTTATTAAAGTCAGTAGCGGTATTGCTGTCACTCGCGCCGCTATCAGCGTTTGCCCAGTTTGGAGTGGTAGAGCCACTTCACGTTAGCGGCAACCAGTTCCGCGACCCATCGGGCAACAAGGTCGTACTACACGGAGTTATGGATACTCCAAGCCCTTACTTTAACAGTTACCGTTGGGGTAACGCTTGTAACGATGGTACTGTAAGTGCATGTCTTAACTATTTCGAGAAGATATTCACAGGTATCACAGACACAAAGCAGGGCGCATACTGTAACCTGTTCCGTCTGCACCTTGACCCATGCTGGACAAACGACCCTAACAAGAGAGCCACTGGCGGTGGTGGCGAGGCTGACATCAGCCGCTTCTCAAGTGCTCGCTTGGAGAAGTACATGCAGACTGTTTACTGGCCTATCGCACAGAAGGCTCTTAACCACGGAATGTACGTCATCATGCGTCCGCCGGGCGTATGTCCTCAGACTATCAAGGTTGGCGATGCTTACCAGAACTATCTGAAGACAGTTTGGAACATCGTAACAAAGAATCCTAACGTGATAAAGAACTCTGGTACTGTGATGATTGAGCTTGCTAACGAGCCGGTTAAGTTGCTCAACCAGTACGGTCAGGACACAGAGACTGCAATGCGCGATTTCTTCCAGCCTATCATCGATGTTATCCGCCGAAACGGTTACAAAGGTATCATTCTTGTTCCGGGTACAGGATGGCAGTCTAACTACAGAAACTATGCCAAGTATCCTGTAAACGATAACAATTACGGTTATGCCGTACACTTCTATCCTGATTGGTACAGCACATCTGATTCTCAGCACAACCACAACACATCAATCAACGCCTTCAAGCAGCAGGTTCCTGTTGTAACAAGCAAGCCTATCGTTATTACTGAGATTGACTGGAGTCCTCAGAACGGTAGCAACGGCCACTACAACGAGCACGGCAACTGGGTTGTTGGTAACTATGGTACTTGGGGAACAGGTAGCACAACTAAGTTCGGCTATGCTTACAAGGCTGTGCTCGACTACTACGACAACATCTCTATGACTCTTTCTGGTACAGATACATACATGGATGTTGCAGAGTATCTCAAGTCTGGCAAGGCTAAGGCTGCATTCGGTGGTATCTGGGAGGCTTGTGCCGGTGCTTGCTGGTACTGGTATTCTCTCTGGGCTCAGAAGGACTATGCACACAAGTCTGGCAGCTCAAATAACGGTGGCTCAAACAACGGCGGTTCAAACAATGGTGGCTCAACAACTCAGCCTGCTCAGCCAGTTGACTTGTCATCTTCTTTGATTCCTGCTTGGAAGACAGCCAACGAGCGTCCAGCAGGATGGGCTTGCAACGACGCTGGCGAGTATCCAGCATCTGGCAGCGCATCATCTGGTCCACGCGTTGTTAAGTTCGCTTCAGGCGACTTCGAGTATGGTTTCTATGTTCGTCAGTCTGACGCTTCAAAGCCAGGCTTCATCGAGTACGGAAGCACAGACGGTCATCGTCTTGCCCTTAACAACTACGGCAACTACTGCCTCACATTCAACACAGTTGCATGGAGCGGTTCGCCATACGTTAAGGCAGAGGTTCGCACTCCAAACGGCGAGGTTATCGCATCTACAATCGTTAAGTGCGAGAAGAGCGTTAACAAGAGCACATCAGCTTCAACAAGCGGTTCTACTCAGGGCTACCTCAGCTTCTATGTATTGGAGAAGGGCAACTACACAGTTCGCTTCACTCCTTGCGCCGATGCTAACGGTTCTGCCGGTACATGGGTAGAGGCTGTTGTTGGTAACGTAAACTTCCGCTACATGGAGAATCCATTGACATTCAACAAGGCTAACTACGTTAATCCGGGTTGGAAGATTATGGACGGCGGCAAGCAGGTTGAGACTGGCGATGCAGGCTCTGGTCCTCGTATCTTCAACTTCCCTAACGGTGGCAAGTTCAGCTATGGTTTGTATATCCGCACATCATCAACATCTAACGACGAGAACTATGCTGAGTTCGGTTCACGCTGGGGCTACGGCTTGAACTTCGTTCCGGGCAAGTACACAATCACTTACGATTGCGCTGCTTGGACTGGCACTCCATCGGTTAAGTTCGAGGTTATCGACGAGAGCGGAAAGGTTGTTGCAAGCAAGATTACAAACTGCTCTCTCAACCTTAACAAGAACCTTAATGCATCGACTGCAAACGCAACTCAGGGTGGCGTATCATTCAACGTAAGCAAGACTGGCAGCTACCGTCTGCGCTGGACTCCTGTCGAGGCTAACGGCAACGCTGGCTACTGGTTGGAGACTGTAATCGGTCACATCAAGATTACACACAATGCAACTCGCTCTGTTGCTGGTGGCGACGATGAGACAACAGCTATCTCGGCAGTTAAGGCAGAGACAGCCGACGAGGCTTACTACGATTTGAGCGGCCGCAAGGTTAAGAACCCAACTAAGGGCATCTTTATAAAGGACGGAAAGAAGGTTATTCTCAAATAATAGTGAAAATATCCGCGACGGATATTGTACCTGAATAAAAATGCGTGTTGTGCATACCGCTGGCACTTGTGCGAAAGTGCCGTGGTGTGCACAACTTTTTTATTATGACGATAGATGCTTGTGTGAAAAATGACTGAAAATAAGTGCGAAAGTTGGTCCTTTTCGATATAAAATGTATATTTGTCCCCGATGAGTAAACTAAGTTCTAATCGTCTTTAAGACAACTGTTGAATGAAAAGTGAATTATTTTTATCATTAAACGAGTATAATGCTTTAAAAAGAAAGCCTTTTTTTCGTGGTCATATAGAAACGAAGGAAACCGATGGTGGGGTACTACTATATATTGATCACAAGGATTTGCGGTGTATCTATTTGGTAAAAGATAATGAGGAACTCGTCTTTTTCCTTTCGAAGGAATATTTCTCATTTATGAAAGAAAGATATGTTCTTGAAAGATATAATGCAAGTTGGAATATTAAAGGTGATATTGTTAAGTTGCAATTCACAAGCGAGGATGATGAATTAAATTTATTTCATGACATTGAAGATGATTTGATGCGTTGTGGCTTTGATAAAGATGATAATGTAACGAAAGACGGCGAGATTATTGAAGATTTAATAGACATTTTTCTTTATTAGTATTGGCATACATCAAAATAAATTCTTTTGTAACTTTTCTTAAAATATAATAGTAGTATGAAGAATATCATATTGTTTTTGATTTGCTTAGTTGTGAATATTACGGCTTCTTCCCAAGTTCGGGTTGTTTTTGACGGGACTCCTTATGGATGGACTGGGCGAGATTCTGTAATAATAAAAAAGCAGATAGATAAGATAAAGAAAAAATGGAAGAACAGTAATTCTCTTGTCGGAAAGGATTCCATTCGGATTATTATTTCTAATGCCGATGTTGCCGTCGTTCATATGTACTTTCTGGCTGATTATCAGATGATAGAAGGCAAATGCAGCGTCAAATTGTTGAAAAAAGAAAAATGTCCCTTTTTCTCGGTGACACTTTTTTACAATGGGGCGTTCTTAGGAACTTGTAAGTATGACCCTATAAAAAAGAAGTATCGTATAGCTTGTTCATCAACAATACACGATGTAGGTCTGTACACAGACTACCACGAAATAAGAATACAAAAGGGAATGGATTTATTATCTTCAAAAAATATTTTTGCAATAACTACAGGTTATAAATATCTTAAGTTTGAGGAAAATTTGTTCTGTTTACATAAAGAAATTCTGTATTTAGTCGATTATGATGACTTTTCGAAGATGTCTGTTGTCGGCAACAGTTTTTTCGAATGAAATTAAAACAAGCCGGCATCTCTGCAACAATCTGCAAAGATGCCGATATTGTAAGCAAATCTATGTAAGAACTAACGTGAGTTCGACGAATTTAGAATAATGAAAGCTGTGTGTCTAATGTTCTTTGTACATTGATACATGGCTTTTTCGGGAAAAAGCAATATGCAGCAATAGCCGCCAGCAAATTGGTGATGAAATTGTCAATGCATCTGTGTCTGGAGTGCTCCACTTGCGCAATGTTTACGCCAGTTCGGGATAAGAAAAGGTCATAAAAATTGGTAATCTCGCTAATTATTTGTATCTTTATAGCTGTAAACAAGCAAGTTACAAAACAAAAAAGCGATGATTACCAATGACAAAATTACAGGAATTTTCTGTATTATCGACGAGTTTGACAAAAATTTGAACGAAGAATTGAAGAATAACCTCCGTTTGCCATCTCAACACAGTAGCGGAAAACGCCGCAGAAACCACAAGGGAAAACTCTGTGAAAGCGAGATTATGACCATCCTCGTGTGCTATCCTTAACTCTTTTTCGGGGAACAGTTGTTTTCTCATCATTATTTTCCTGCATCTGACTGAATATTTTTACCAAAAATATTATTTTTGTACATTGAAATCCGTGCATGAAAAAACAATTATTTAATATTGGATTTTTTTTAAGACGGGGGCTATAAAAAAAGTAGATGCAGCCTTGAATGTGTTCCATGGGCAGTATGCTCCACTTCTATTTTGAATAAAAACGTTTTAATCATATAGTTATGAGGAAATTATTTACATAATCGTTTGCAATATATCCTATACATGGTTGCGACATTGTTAAGAGGTTGCAAGGCTATGGTTACAGGATTCCCACTATAGCGGATTCTTTTCCGAATGATTTGTTTCCTGTAAAGGCATGGTATGTAATTTATAAAATTCTACGTTTATGTTAAGGCTTTGTTTGTTATATATTTTTTTTCTTGTTTCTATTGTTGGCAAAAGCCAGAATAGTAACATGTATTTTGTTAATTATGCAGAACTACCTCAATTCTGTAATGGGGATATTTCTGAATATGCGAAATTTATACGCAATAATACCAAATATCCAGAAAGTGCCAAAATAAGCAAAATAGAAGGTGTCGTGACTGTTTGTTTTGACATCGACACATTGGGTAATACAATAAACCATAGGATAGAATCGAGTTTAAGGGAGGATTTTGACAAAGAGGCATTAAGGGTTGCAAAATTGTTGAAATTCAAACCTGTAAATATTTCTAAGAGCAATAGTCTAATAGGCTTTGAAAATTGGTCAGTCCCTATCCGGTTCAGATTACCTTCTTTGAAAGGTGAAAACAAAAAGTCAACAATAAAAGATTGGTATGATTGTATAAAGAATCAGTCAGAAGTATCTCCTTTTGTCAAAGAAGATATAGCCCATCTTACAAAATTCATAAACAAGAATACCGTGTATCCAGAAAGTGCAAGAGGTAACAAAATTGAAGGCATAGTATTTGTAGAGTTTGGTATTGATTCTTTAGGAAATACAATAAATCATAGGGTGAAATATGGTATAAGGCAAGATTTTGACAAAGAGGCATTAAGGGTTGCAAAATTGCTGAAATTCAAACCAGTAAAGAGTTGCGATTCTATATGCATTAATAATTATTTGGTTCCCATTAGGTTTAAAATGCCAAAAAAAATGCGTAAAAGAATGTAATTCATAAGAATTCTACAAGGAACATGAAGCCTCTGCATTTACTGATACTAAAACTT
>JAEEGK010016189.1_pt1 | contig 16430 bp, 25 predicted proteins | sample 8958771 | NCBI WGS metagenome assembly JAEEGK01 (sample SAMN16246547, study PRJNA631951) | gut metagenome | biome: gut microbiome; feature: rumen; material: SC-attached | host: Bos | place: Iran: Karaj | collected 2018-10 | reverse complement strand
GAATTTCGATCATAAGTCCGGAAGAATTTCTCGAAATGATACGATAAATAAATTACATTAGGACAGTAGGCGCCAACCTATTGGCAGAGTTATTCTCGCTCTGCCTTACTAATGTATAAATAAGCAGTATAGGAGAGACTTATGGCTCAGATATCATTTGAAGATGCGAAGCTGATCATCGAATCTGCTGGAAAGAAGGTAGTCGAGATGACTCCAGAGGAAAAGGCTAGAAGAAGAGAGCGCAGACAGATGCGAAGGGCTCTAGTTACTGGTAAACCAGTCAAAGCTGGAACATGGGCGCTCGTATTAGGAGCATGCCGTCCAGATCCAGAGTTCTTCGAGAAGAGAAGTCCTGTCGGACTATCGAAAGAGAGTGTAAAAGCTGCCTTGCTGAACGGTGCTCGTCATCAGGTCAGCAAGGCCGTCGTGATCGGACTATATCCAGATCGAAAGTCTGCTATCAAGGATGCCGAGAAACTAGTCGTCATTCTCATCTCGGATATCGATAAGGAGTATCACTATCTCCTCGACCGATACAAAGGAAAAGAGTCATACTGTCGAGCTGTTCTAGATGAACTTGAATGGATATCAAAGAACGCGTTCACTATCGTCAATATCGACAATAGCAATAAGAAATGGTCAAATCAACGCTGGTCTCCGTTCGACCGTGGTTACAGCTATAGTACAGACCACGATGCCAAAGAGGAAGCTGCAAGCGCTACAGAACCGCTAATCCAGAAGTACAGGAAGGAGCTGGATATGCTTGAAAGAGGTGAAGAGGATCGAGGAAGTCGGGATTCCTCTTGGGATCCGTATTCAGGCAACTTCCGCAACGTATACGCACACCACTAAGAAGAAACTTGAGAAATCTCAATCCAAAGGGTTTAGATTCCCTTTGGATTTTCTTATATTCTATATGTAACTCAAACAAGGACCATGTATGAGTAAGAAGAACGGCATCAAGACTCTCGCGATAAGATACAAGACTGGTCGAGTCATCATATTCGATCAAGTTGGAACTGTGAAGCTAGAGATAGGTGGAGCAGTGCCGTTCAGCGTAGAGATAGGGGGTAAATTACTAGACTGCGCTGAGATCCTCCATCTCGTAATCAACGGCAAGCTGTATACGTTCCCTGATCCTATCGCTGCTGCTCCAGACTTCCATGTCGACAACAGTCTGCTGAAAGGACGATCATATCTCGGAATGGACGCTTTTGACACGATAAGATCATATCTTCCTGGAGCAGACAAGCCGATCGACATATTCGCAGAAAAAGAGAAGCTGCCAATGCCTACAGAAGCGGATGCGCTGAAGCTGCTCAAAGTGAACACGATGAAGATAGCTAAGCGTGAGAAAAGTATAAATAAGAAGTAGGAGATACTATATGTTTATTCAGAGTTTGAAGTACGACTATCAGACTGGAGGAATTCTGGTCGAGTATGTCACAAAAGGTGAAGCACGAGAGATGAGCAACAAGCTGATCAAAGTCATCTTCGAAAAGGGAGGAGAACTTCATAAGTTTGAAGGTTTCATCAGTGGCGTTTACACCGTCGAGAACTATCTCATGGTAGGTACTGACCTTGGAGCAGATCAGCTAGATCAGATCATCGAGTTCATCAAATCCAGTGCTGATCCTGACCAGTATGACGAAAATGACTACGAACAGAAAGGAACTAACGAGTCTTATTACGAGGACGAGCCATCTCCATTTGAGACTTATGAAGCTTATGTCGCTTCTGACATGGAAGATATTCTGAATGAACGTGGCATCAGAGGAAGAGGACACGACAAGTACTTAGATACGCTAGACAAGGACTTGCAGATCCGCAAAGAGCTTCGTAGATTCTTCGATGAAGATGTCGATGAAGAAGAAGCTGCCGAGCGTCTGATCGATCTCATAGACAAGAATGGAATCAATGAAGACTTCTCGATGGGAGTAGAAGGACCTACTGGTCTCAATCAGGGTATTCCTCATGGAGGACCTGGAAAAGGCGTCATTCCTGCTCCACTGTTCGGCAAAGGAAAGCCAATGAGCCGAGAAGAGCAGAAGGAAGACAAGAAAAAGCTAAAGAAAGCGCTAGACGCTCTCGATCTCTATGGCGTGAAAGTAAAGAAAGTCACTGAAGCTATGCCTGAGTACTTCTGCCGGAATCCGTGGACAGTAGATGATGTCGATCACTACCTCTATCACGATCTCGGATTCGAAAGTGACGAAGTCGATGATCTCATCGCTCTGAACCTTGACCTCATTAACGAGCTGCTAGAGAAGGGAAAGAGCCCGGAGCAGATTGCTGACGAGCTCGACTACTCTACAGTTCAAAACGCAGAAGATTAAGCTCACCTGCAAGCGTAGGAAGAGTTTCTAGAGACGGACTAACAGTCCGTCTCTTGTTTTTAGGGTTTAGATTCGATTCTCATTTACTTACCGTATTCTAGGTTTTCTATTCTAGTTGCCATACAAGACAAATGTGAAATCCGTCGCTCTACTTTATCAAGAGGATCATTCTAAATAAGAATGATCTTTATACAACAGTTCCTGGTTCACAGAATCACTACTTTTTAGAGAACAAATGTTCTGGTCATCCATAGTTGGATTCTCCACAGGCATAGAAGAAACTAAAGTTTCTTCGGTTTCGGTATTTCGTACCGTACCATCCAAAATTCTCAAACCTTCGTTCTTTATGTTGACAGCTGCATTGATGTCTCTATCGTGACTAGAACCACAAGAAGGACATATCCACTCTCTAACAGACAACGGCATACTATCCATCTTGTGACCACAACATGAACATAACTTACTAGACGGATAGAATCTTCCTATCTCGACTATCCTACGTCCGTTCCATGATGCTTTGTACTTCAACATGCTAACCAAAGTACCAAATGATGCATCTTGTATAGCTTTAGCAAGTCTATGATTCTTCATCATATTCTTAACTGCTAAGTTCTCTATACAGATAACATCGTTTTCTTTGATTAGTTTTGTAGTTATCTTATGAAGGTTGTCTTTTCTTTTATTGCACGGTTTTTCATGTGCGATAGCAAGTCTCAAACGTGCTTTCTCCTGATTCTTGCTACCTTTTGTCTTCTTTGAATATAGTCTATTCAAATGTGAGATTTTCTTTTCTAATTTTTGTTGATATTTAGGATTATCAAATTTTGCCCCATCTGAGCATATCGCTAAGTCTTTGATACCTATGTCAATACCAATAACTTGTCCAGTGTGTTCATACTCTTCTTGTTCTACATCTACACATATTGAACAGTAGTACTTGTTAGTCTTACTACGCTCTATGGTCAAGTTTCTTATCTTCTTGATATTTAATTTGCTGAAGTCATAATCTTCTCTAAACTTAACAAGTCCGGCTTTAGGAATATAAATTTTTGAACCATCTATTAACTTATCTATCCTTTTTCGTCCCATTCCATTTCTATAAGAATTCTTATCTTTCTTTTTCTTAAATTTTGGAAACTTTGATACATTATTGAAGAATCTAGTATATGCAGAGTTCAAATCCTGATAAGTATTACATAAAGCTTGGCTATCAGCTTCAGACATCCATTCATATTTAGCCTTAATTTTCTTAAACAAATCGCACTTATTTAACTTAATGCCGTTCTTATAAGCATTCTGCAGCTCATAGAGCATTTCATTGTATATCACCCTACAACAACCAAAAGACTTATTAAAGAAAGTCTTTTGACTCTTGTTTGGATATAGTCTAATCTTGTATGCTCTCGTTACTAACATAAAAGAAACCCATAGGGACCATAATTTCGCCTTCAATCCCTATGAGTTTCAAAAAGAATACTGATATAATTTTTACTCATTTGGTAACAGAAGGCGAATAATGTTCCAAATTTTCTATTATATTTATACAAGTTTTCTTTGAAAAATTGTTTCTTTTTCTATTTACAAAATGAAAATTATTTAATATATTTTAATTAGTAATGGAGCCAATTCATATCACCACTAAAGCCTGTGATTTTTCTAGTCACGAAGATGACAAGCTTGTAAAGACGATAAAGCTGAGAAAAGCGATGATTGTCCATCAGCTAGATCAGCTAGATCTCCGAGTGAAGTGGAGAATGTCGTCAGAGATGGTGAATCACATGGACTGCTGCGCTTTTCCTCAGATCAGCGTATATGGAGTCGACATAGCAGAGCTCGACATGTTCCACGACATGGAGATAGACTTCTACAGCAATGGTCTAGTCGATGCGAGCACAAAGGACAAGGGGTTCTATCTCAGGTACATTCAAGAGACCCCGATAGATAAGTTGTTCGACAGAATACACATTCAAGACGTAAAGCACGCCATTAAAGCAGACTTCGAGAAATTCTGTGGACCGATACCGAACGGTGGAAGCGTTACACTGAATGTCACACAGCCGAGTCTCGCACTGAAGGCGATGGTCGACTGCATAGAAGAGATCTTCAAGAAGATCGTGCTAGGCTCAACTCTAGGAGGAATCAAAGTTGTCAATATCCTTCCACGAACAGACAATTGTGAAGCGCTCATAGTTCTAGACAACGGAAAGTGCTGTTCTCTCAAGGAAGCTATATATGGGACATTTGATGAGGGTTCATATACATGTTTGACTTAGAGATAGACAAGTTCAAGAGAAAGATGAATCTACGAATAGCTAGGTACAAGAAAGATCTAGTTAGAGACTATCCAGAGCTGTGCATAGAAGAGACTGTCGATATCTCGGAGGGACACATAATCGACACTGAACTCTACGTAAAGCTAAAGTCTCCTGAAGTCGAATTTCCAAGCATACCTACGATCGAGAACGAGCTATACTTTATTTTGAGAGCATCAGAGTTGAAGAACATAATGAAGCATATCGAAGTTCTGTACATGTTCGACAATAACTACAACAAGAGCAGCGAGCAGATCGATCTGATGTGGTCATATCTCTTCAAGACTACTTGTCCAGATACTGACGTGGTGACTGGTAACGAGATACCGAAAGAGGATCTTCTTGACAAGTGTCTCAAGGAGATCGACAGACGATGCGAAGGTGGAATCACGAAGATGTACACAGAGTACGAGATTAGAAACAACTACACTATCTCGCGAAATGATTTCGTGAACGCTGCATTCAAGTGCAGATTCGAGACCGCAGGAAGACTGACTACATCAGTTCTGGAATCTGCTCCAAATATGATCAAGGGAATAGCGATAGAGATCGCTACAAAGAAGCTTAGCGGGATTATATAATGCACAACGATGAGATTGAGAAGATATTCAGAGTCGTTAGGATGAGATTTGCGCACGACGTGAAGGAACTTATGATAGAGTTTCCTGAACTACTCTTTACGACGTACTCAAAAGGATTCTGGGAATTCGACACTGCTGTTCATGTCGCTTCGCCGAAAGTCAAGGGTCACTCTCTGATACTAGTGAACAATACAGTCGTTCGCTACCTAGATGCATTGTACAGAGTTAGAGAATATGATCCGTCTAATCCAAATGTCGGCAAATGGTTCGACCTCATCAATTGCATGAGGGACTGTGTCAGAGAGCACGCGAATCCGATAGGGAAGGATTTCGACTGGCTGTTCGATATGATTATGCGAAGTCTGGAGAAAGAATCTCAAAGAATTATATGGCGAGGAACATACGATAGACGATGCCGTGAGTTCGCTGGAGATGCTACTGTAGAGCACAGCGACTTCGTCAAGGCAGTTAGCAAGTGTCCAAGACCTCTAGCTATGGCAGGTCCTGTGAGAAGAGAGATATTGACAGACTTTGTAAATGACTGCCTCGAGATCGACAAACAGCTATATGGACACGCATACAACTACACGAGCGCATAAAATCTAAGTTTTAGTGTTTACAAGAGGGTTCTAATTTCGTATATTTTGAATGAAATGGACTCTGCATTGATATTGACATACAAAACATCTGAAGAATTCAACGAATCTCAGATTCGACTATGTCGAGCTGTGCTTCTTCGAGTCACGTCGATCTGTAGAGAGCTGAGAATACGATACCCTAGACTGACATTTTCGATCGATAAATATGGATCGATCGGAGTCTCATATCATCGTTCGATAGTCAATCATCCTATCCGCATCTTCAACGTTAGTCTTCACAGCACTATTGCCAATATGAATATGTATAAAGATGAGACAATGTGGGATAACTTCCACAAATTCCAGAAGTCTAATCTGTCTGGATTCGACTGTGCTCAGGCCTGGGCTGACGACAAAACTGAGGAGCAAGTGATATTCGAACACAGCAGCGTTACCTACTGGAAAAATAGCTGCTACAAGATACACGATCTAGATTCGTTCTTGAGACACGTTTCTGAGATTTAGAACTTATATTTTGAATGATGCTTGAAACAGATAAGTCACTTAGAAAAGAGAAGATCAGCAGACTGATAGACCTGCGAAAGGCTAGAGTTGTGAAGTTTCTGAACTCGATCGACCCTAGACTCACGTGGAAAATATATGACGTCACTGCTTCTGCAACGTTGGTCTCTGGTGACTTAGAGGTACCTAAGATATTCTATCTGCACAATCCAGAGCTGACGGTTGCATGGAACAATGATCACAACTTCTCTGATAACGAGATCAAGAATCAATATCTATTCAAGCTGTTGAATTGCCATCCGAAGACGCTGTTCAACACGATCAATGTCATAGAGGATAGAAGAGAATGGATTTTAGACATTATGAATCCGAACAGAACCACAACTTGTGACCATCAGAGTACATTCACTGACATATATAAGCTCAAGGAAGTCGCTGACCTTCTCGAGGCTAACATAGGTACTGGTATAACACAAGCCTATCTCAAGGAATAGCGCAAATGTTTGACACAGAGATAGATAGACTCGAAAAATTGCTGAGCATTAGAATGCATCGTGCTCAGAGAGAACTTCAAGAACAGTTCCCTTATATGTCATTCAGCTTAGTCGGCTCTACGCTAAACAGCCTATCGACCACAAAGAGAATCATAGCTAGATCGAATAGCGTAAATGGTCACCACCTCCAACTAAAGCTTCAATCGAATGTAATTTCTTCACTTATCCATCTATACGAAGTCAAGAACACTTCTGATCCAGAAATAGCTAGAAAATCTCTCTCAACTGCATACGACAGAGTCTTATTCTCTAAATACCAGATGTCGTTGAACGAGCAATTCGAGGAAGTGATCGAAGAGATCAAATGCAGAACAGCTCTGAAAGAACCATCGGAGAGCTGGAAGTGCATATTCCGTGAATACTCTAGACGCGGGCTAGAGTTCCCAGGAGATCCTAGCTTAGAGAGAAGGGAGTATATCGAGATATGCAAAAAGCTGGATATTCCGTTTGAGGGCATGACATACGAGACCGAGCTCACAAATCGTGTATTTCCGCTTTTTGTCCAAGATTCTTGCAGAATCAACCTAGAAATTCTCAGAAAATAGTTGATTTTGGGGTTTAGATTTCTCTCAAAATTTCTTAAATTTACTATGTAAAACCTCAACAAAAGGACCAAAACCATGTGCAACAAACTGGAACTCTGGGACACCATCGACGATCACGACGCTGAACGCGCTTGCTCTCTGCTTCAGCAGCCGAATGATCGAAAGCTCACACAAGCGCTCAACGGATACGACCGTGCGACTGACGTCAAGAAGCGCCGTCGTCGCACTGCTCTTCTCTGCGCTCTCTGTCTCATTGATGGCGAGATCGGAATCCAGAGCATCATTCGAGCTGTAAACCGCCTCTGCGACACGAACGGCATCAACGAAGTGAACGAAGAGACGATGAAAGATTTCGTCGCGTACATGAAGATGGACAGCAAGGCGAAAGAGATTATGCGTGAGATCGTGAACAAGCTAGACTCCATGTCTTCCGACATGGAGTCTCAGAAGCTCGCCCGCAAGTTCGAAGTCCGCATGAACTTCATCGAACACAAGCCAAAGTCTAACATTCCTTTCCAAGTCAACTGGTACTAGTCAGGACATCTGTCATGAACGACTTCGATAGGATAGACATAAATGAGCAGAATGATGTGAACTTTGTTCACTTTCGAGTGAACTATGAGCACATATTCGACACTATCATCAAAGAGTACTGTCCTTATCTTCCAAAGAGCGAGGATCGTCTAAGGTACACGGAGGCGAACCGGAATGTGGAATACTGGGAAGACTTCAGGATAAGGTATCTCCAAGCTAGCAAACCCGATCTTAAAGATGCTATAGTCAACTTCTTAGTAGACCCTTTGAAATTCCGGAGCGAAGAGATCAGTGACGTATATGATCTGGTCAAGGAATACTCAGCATTGACTAGCAAGAACATCGCGAGATGTCGAATCTTGTTTCTCGTTCTGTTCATGTCTAAGGAACTCGGAAATGAGTTGCACCAGATCCTGAATGACCAACTCAAGATCGAAGTCCCTATCGACTTAATCGAACATTTCGTGAAGTATCTGAAGATCAAGTATGCGAGGGAATTAGTTTTTTGCATCAACGCACTCGTAGATGATGTAAAATACGAAAAGCAACACAGAAATTCTGAAATTGTCATGAAGGCTGTCAGACGCGCTGAGATGAGGATATGTGTAATGAGACGTGATCTACTGTGTTAGATTAGTGGAGGAAGTATGAAGCTAGACTGGAAACACCTGATCCGTGGAGATTTCTACAAGCGCTACTCGATAGACAGTGACGCTGAGACTGAAGTCTTGCTACGTGACGAGAGACAGCGGTACTACAATAAAGTTTCATTCACTCGAAAGGTAGAACGCTATCTGCGAGACGGGAGAGCTGTTCTCCTGGATCCAGTCGAATTTCCTAGATACTACAGACATAGAGAAGAACAAGTTCCGAGATCGGATCTCGTCAACTTCGAGAGCGCTATTCTAGCAGCATGCGCTATCCTGTACAAAGACTACGATCTGAGTAAACTAGTAGCAAAAGTCACTGGTCTTGGTCATCTTGACTGGATCAGGGTTCTCAGCGAGATTAGAAACTCTTATGACGGAGTATTTGTGATGAAGCAGATTCTCACTACGATCCCTGAGATGTCTCTGAATGAAGATGATATGAAAAGGATGAGACTATATCGCATGAGAGTCGGACAGCTAGACCATGATCTGAAGACCAACGCTGTCAACCGTGACTATCTGACTTCTCCTGTCGTGTTCGTAGACCGACTAACACCGAGCGTGAGCCATGCCTTCGAGATTTAAGCCAAGAATCAATCTACACATCGACTATCTCGGGAACACGTTCTACGAAGAGATGCTGATGGCGTTCGCTGACGGCTACTGGAGGACATTTAGCAGAGAGATAGAGAAATACAAGAGCTTATATACGAGAAGACAGTTCATCACTGGAGTTCTGTGCGCTATGGCCATCATGCGAGATGACTTCCAGAACAAGTACACGGTTGTGAGAGAGTGCATGGGCGCTAGCAACCTCGGATGGCTAAATCCAGAACGAGTCGAGCAGTTTCTTGATCAGATCAGCGCATCTGAAGCTTTCAGAGGCCACGTCATCAATGTCATAAGCTACTTAGACTACATCGACTTGGATCATTCCGCAGTCACTTTCGAACAGGTGAAGAAGATCAAGGCTATGCTGATGAGAGCTAAGATGATATGCAAGAAGTTTGAGGGCAAAGATCCCGATGCGCTTGGAGAGATGGAGATAATCTGGAGTTAGCTATGGCGATGATTTATCAGATGCGTAGGAATGTCGATTATACTTTAGGAACAGAAATGGATTATTTTGAAGTGAGATCTCCTAAAGCTGATCTGACCTTGTCTGCTAACTTAGGATCTCTTCATATCGATCACATGATCAACGTTCTTCTTGGAAGAACCAGTCTAAGCAACTGCTTGACTCTAGCCTCTTTGTCAGGAAACTTCACTTTCACAGAGAATGGAATTCTACAGCACAACACAGCATCGCTTCTAGCTCTAAGCATGCTGACGAACTACATCAATCATGAAGATCTAGGAAGAACCGTCAGGAATATGCTTTTTCCTAGAGATATTGCGAGTCAACTAGGACACAGCTACGAAGATTATGTCGGATTTCTCGAACAGCTCAGCGGGACGAAGTATGCGATCAACGCTACAGAGGCTGCGATCGAACATGCGTGGAATGCAGATCACTGGGAACTTAGCATGGAAGATGAGAAGAGACTTAGAGCGATTCAGCTGAAGACGGCTTGGCTACGACACAAGTATGACGAGAAGAGCTTAATATCACTGACACGATATGTATTCAAGATAGGCAACACTGAAGTGCATACGACGTTCGAACACAGAGGGTACTAGATAAATACATTCCATACGAGGTGAAAAGATGAAGGTTATCAAGAATCCAGAATGGTCAGAACAACAGGTAAAAGAATTTGAACAGAAGATCAAAGACAATGACGGGTTCTGCCCGTGCGCTATCATGAAGTCGAAAGACACGAAGTGTATGTGTTCAGAATTTAGAAAAATGATAAAATCCAAAACTCCAGGAACATGTCACTGTGGGCTGCACGTATTGGTGGAGAGTTAGATTATGGATCCAAAACTATTTGGAGATCACAGAAAAACTCTATTGAGCGCTAAATGGGGTAAACAGTGGAGACCAAATCCGGGTATACCAAAATGTATACCCGGACGTGAGTGTGAGATTGAGAATTACGATTTAGCAAAAGCTGATAATTTCAAAGGATGGCAAATACATCACCGGTTAGAAGAAAAGCTATCAGAGGCTTTTTCCGATACAGATATTGAGTTAGTTAAGCTAAATCTGTATTATTATAGACCTCCCGAAGAATTGATATATTTAACGAAATCTGAGCACAATAAACTTCATAGAAAATTATCTAATTATATGAAAGGGAGAATTGGAGAACTACATCCAAAATGGAAAGGAGATGATGCTTTGGAGCTAACAAAAAGCTAAGAACTCATGAAAGTCGCTCTTTAGAGAGAAGACGTCAGAGAAAAGAGTTCAGAGATCAAGTCAAAGCGAAGATTCCTGGTCTTTGTCATTGTCAATTGCATAAACTAATAGTGTAGATCATGTACGAGATATCTGACGTCATAGTTCTTCCAGCTGATGAAGAGATACTGAAGCGATATAGATTCTCTGAAGAGATCTACGAAGAAGTTTTAGACATAGCAAGAATGATCTTGGAGTCAAAAGACGGATGGCAGCTTCAGAACCAGCTAGATGACGCAGAGAACTTCAAGATGCATGGAGAGAAGTACAACCAGAGAGTGTACTTCATACTCGGAGCATGTCGGCTTCTATGGAACGAAGAATGGATCAGAAAAGCCGTCAAAGAGATATTCACTGTCCATAACAATCCTACTGGTGTCAAAGGCGATGGCCTAGGAAACTATGATGCAGAGGAGTTATTGGAGTTCATAGCCAGAATGACAAAATGTGTCATGCAGAGCGATGACATAGATCAGGTGTGCAAATATCTCTTCGATTACTACATGGGACGTGGTCTTCTCGGCTATGATCTGGAAGACAAGATCCTCAGAACGACTAGAATGAAGATCGCTAGAGGCAGAAAGCTAGACAATGACTTCAATCACAAGAAGGTTCAGATAGAGATACCAGAGCTCAAGTCTTGCGATACGCCGACTTATGTGTCAGACATAGATCAAGAGCCGCTTCAAGAGACTGGGTCCTATGATCTAGCTTCTGGCGATGTCGATGACGGTGACCGTTACTGCAACGACAAAGACGTGCAGAAGTGGATGAACTACAGCGAGGACAGCGGTCTCGGCGAAGAATGGAAGAAAATACTCGGTTTTTAGCTCAAAAATCAAGAAAAATCTCAAAATCAGGGTTTAGATTTCCCTGATTTTTTCTTATATTTTACTTGTAAAACTCAAACAAAAGGACCAGAAAATGACCAAGAACGAGATCCGCGAACTCCTCCTCAAAGCTGCCGAAGCTTACTACAACGGAGACGAGATCATGAGCGACAACGAATATGACGCTCTGATCAACAAGCTCAAGGAGATCGACCCCAGCGATCCTCTCTGCGCTAACGGCCTGGCTGCTTCCGACTCCAACGGCAACGAAAAGAAGATCAAGCACACGATGACCACTGGAACTCTCTCCAAGTGCGCAAATACCGACGAACTCAAGGACTGGGCAAAGCGCCAGACCACGAAGCGCTACTCTCTCGAACTCAAGATCGACGGCTCCTCTATGGAACTGAAATACGAACACGGCAAGTTCGTTCAGGCTATCACTCGAGGCGATGGCTTCACTGGTCTCGATCGCACTCAGACTCTTTCTCTCATGACTTTCCCGAAGAAGCTCAAGTCCGACTATACCGGTTCCGTCCGTTCCGAAATGGTCATCTACAACTCCGACTTCGACGCTCGCTTCGCTACCAAGAACGCTAATCCGCGCAACACGGTCGCTGGCATCATCAACCGCAAGTTCGAAACTCTCACCGCTTCCGACAAGGAAGATCTCTCCTATATCCACGCTGTCGCTTACGACGCAGACGGCGACTTCTCCACTCAGGAAGAACTCATCGCTTGGCTCAAGGAAGAAGGCTTCGAAGTTACGAATCAGGTCCTCGTGGACGCTAATGACATGGTCTCTGTCGCCGACAACCTCCGCGAAAACCTCCGCAAGGAAATCGCTGCAGGCAACATCAAGTTCAACTGCGACGGAATCGTCATCAAGGCAAACGACATTGACCGCAAGGACCGTCAGCTCAAGACTCCGAAGCGCGACGTGGCTCTTAAGCCGGAACTCGAAACTGCCGTCTCCGAAATCATCGACATCGTCTGGGAAATGGCTGGATCTACTCTCAGCCCGGTCGCTATCATCAATCCTGTCAAGCTGGAAGGAACGACCGTCTCTCGCGTATCTCTCTCCAACATGGCCAAGATGAAAGATCTCGGCGTCGAGATCGGCAAGATGGCTGTCGTTCAAAAGTCGGGGCAGATTATTCCTCAGATCCGCAAAGTCTTAAACTAAACCTCAAGGAGAAATGAAGATGACCGAGTATCAGATGAAGTGCAAGATGCGTCTCGAAGGACTGTTCGAGACTAGCGGAATTCCAGTCAACGCGATCCGTTCTGGCGAGCTCGACGGATTCAAGAGCTGGTGCTTCGTTCTTGAGCCCATCGTGAAAGACTTTGTCGTCGTTTCCGTCGTGAACAGCGCTCAGAAGTGCTTTCGCAAGGCTACTGTCAAAGTCGGCAGAGGCGCTACTCGTCCATACTGTCCAGAGACCGTCTATCCGACAGTCTACATCACTTTCGACAAGTAATTTGAGGAAAATTATGCCTAAAGAAGTTAAAGTCATTAAAGATAGTAAACTCCCATACAAGAGAAAAGAAACTATGTCTTTTCTTGAGGCTGTCGAGAGAGCAAGATACGTCTTTGCTAAAGATCTGAAGATTCTCGAGGAAAACTGATATTATCAGAGAAAGTAAAAGAGATCTGTCTAAATAAGTAACTAAATCTTTACATTATACAGACCGAGATGAAATATACTCGGTCTGTATTTTGTTATATTTTCAGTGATAGAATCCAAAAGGACTAACTATGAAAGAAGAGAAACTAGAGTACAACAAGACATTCATCGACACTCTCGACAGCCTTGCAGCCGTCAATCACCGAATCATGATCTCCAAGACTGGCGATCGCGTGAGCATCAAGTCGAACAACCTGCCGTCAAACTTCTGTTACATCGTGGAAGCGCCGACAAGCTACTTCGGAATGCCAGTGGACAAGATCGGTCTGGTCGACTTCACTCGATTCAAGAAGTTCTATGAAGCGATGAGCACGAAGACGGTAGCCGCTAACTTGTCTCTGAACATCGATGACGACAACTCTGCTGTCGATATGATCTTCAAGAACGAGACTCGGTCTGACACTCTCACTCTGCGACTCGGTGACACTTCTCTGCCGACATTTGACGCATCATTCAAAGAACTCGCTGAGCACAACAATGACGTAGTCGCAGAATTTGACGAAGAGACGATCGACCAGCTACAGCGCAAGATCTCTATCATTGGCGCTGACTACATCGACGTCATCGCTAACGAGAATGTTCTGAACTTCTGCATCTACACGATGAGATCTGCTGACCGTGCTGACTATCCCGTCTTCTTGACTCAGCCAGCTACAAAGAGCTTCAAGCTAAAGTTCACTGCCGAGACACTCAACCTTCTTCCCAAGGGCAAGTACAAGATCGAGATTGACGCTGACGGATGCCTGAACATGAAGCAGATCCGTGAAGACGAGATCTCCGTAGAGATCATGCTTCTCGCGGAGGAATAAGAATGACAGAAGAAGAGCAGATTGCAGAGCTGAGAAGTCTTCCGCCTTTCACGCAGCTCCAGATCGCCTATGGTGCTATGGGAGTTCAGCTGCGTGATCCTAAGATGGACTGCCCGAAGTGCCACGGCAGAGGCTACACTTCTTTTAGTCCAGCAGGTGAGCCCATCGCTTGCTCTTGCGTGATGCCGTCAGACATGTACAACGGAAATCGCGCACAGAGAAGAGCGCATGCTAAGGCTAACAGAAAGAAGCCGCTGTAACGAACTTTCGCTGTCTCCCTGAATTAGTATATTTTTAGGGAGACATATTTGTAGAGGGATAAGAAATGAACAAGAACTGCTACAAGTGGGTAGAGAGATACCGTCCAGACCACGTGAAAAACATGATTCTTCCGAGCGTAGAGAAGAAGTTCTTCGAGAACATCATCAAGACGAAAGAAGTTCCTAACTTGATGCTGTATAGCGCTAAGGGAAGAGGAAAGACATCAGTAGCATTAGCTCTAATCAATGACTTGGACGCTCAGGTGTTCAAGATCAACGCTTCGATGGAAGCTAAGCTAGATCTTCTGCGTGAGGATCTGTCTAAGTTCGCGAGAACCAAGAACCCAAAGAAGACTCCGAAGATCGTGTTCTTGGACGAGTTCGACATGTGCACGACTAAGTTCCAAGGCGCTCTGAGAAACTTGATAGAAGAGACGGCAGTCGGCTGCAGCTACATCATGACCTGCAACTTCCAGATGAACGTCATAGACGCTCTGAAAGAAGGAAGAACGATGGAGATGGACTTCAACTTCAACGATCCAGTCAAGCAGAAGGAGATGAAGGATCAGATTCTAGCTAGAGCTTGCGGAATACTGAAGCACGAAGGAGTCGAATACGAAGAGGATATCGTCAGAGATCTGGTAGAGAGATTTGGAACTTCGATCCGTGAGCTATACTCTATACTCCAGAAGTACTATCTCCTGTATGGAAAGATTGACAAAGGAATTCTCTCATTCAGCGAAGTGGACGAGAAACTGATCGATCTCATCAAGGCTAAGAATCTGACTGAAGCGAGAAGACTGATCGTCGAGAAGGGATATGCTGACGTGGACGTGTATAAGTTCCTCTACGACAAGTATGTTCCAGTGTGCGCAAAGAAGGGAAGCGCTATTCTGACTATCGCTCAGTACGAGGGAATCGGCGCTACTTCTCGTCTACCCGATATTCAGGTCGCTGCTTGTCTGATCTCACTGATGGGGCTTGAGTAATGTTCGACGATCAGAAGATCACAGCTAGGGACTTTGTACTCGGATTGAAGATGGGGGTCTATGTCTTCGTGTCTGATGCTTGCCAGTTCTGTCAGGACTACCGCAAGGACATCGAGAAGATAGACAATCACTATCTCAAGATCGTGGAAGTCGCTACAGACGAAGACAAGAAGGTCATCTGGGCTATGCTCGACCGAGTCGGCTTTCCGCTGACCGCTGGGTACTGGGAGAACGAGCTCAAGTTCGTAGAGCGTGGACAGCGCTTCGGAAATGACTTTAACAAGATTGTAAAGTTTCTTGAACGTTTCCCGAAAGAACCTATGTCCGTTCAAGAGATAGAGAAGCTCAAAAAGGACGTGTCTAAGCAGTTCTTTCTCTCACTATATGTTTTCCCACCAGAGACGCCAATTTCGGCTCGAAACAGCGCTCTATGCGCTGCGTACCGCTATGACGAGGTAGCTATCGACGTAGATATGCACTTGGGACTGCCTACAGATCCCGAGGACCGTCTCAAAGCGCTACGAAAGGTGGGTCGAAAAATTGTTATATTCAACGTGTTCGAGACTAGCAAGTACTCAGACACCGCTACGACACTGATACAGAAGACTACCGAGGACAAGGAATATGCCAACACGACTATCGAGCATCGCACGATTCAGGAAGCAGCTGAAGCTCTCAAGTCAGCAGACGGAAGAGAAGCCAAAAAAGAAGAAGTCGGCGCTGTTTAGCGTAATCGAGCACATGGGTGGAGATAAGTGCCCATGGGAGCAACTGACCGAGGAAGAGAAAGACTCGGTCAAGCCGTGGGTGATGCTGAAGTGGCTCAGCACTTACGAAGAGTATGTTCCTATATTCTCTATCATATCGACCCACGACTGGGATCCAAAAGTCTTCTACG
>JAEEGK010016188.1_pt1 | contig 16431 bp, 12 predicted proteins | sample 8958771 | NCBI WGS metagenome assembly JAEEGK01 (sample SAMN16246547, study PRJNA631951) | gut metagenome | biome: gut microbiome; feature: rumen; material: SC-attached | host: Bos | place: Iran: Karaj | collected 2018-10 | reverse complement strand
TTTCATTCTTCATTTTTCATTACGGAGGGCCATAAAATTATCCAGCATTTTATGGCCTTCCGAAGTCAGTATGCTTTCCGGATGGAACTGCACCCCGTACACCGGATACTCCTTATGCTGCACCGCCATGACCTCGCCGTCCTCTGTCCGGGCAGTCACTTCCAGGCACTCCGGCATGGTCTCCGGCGCTGCGGCCAGGGAGTGATACCGGGCCACGGGAAAAGTCTCCGGCAATCCTTCGAACAGCAGGCTGCTTCCCTCCTGCCGCACCACGGACTGCTTTCCATGCATCAGGGCCTTGGCGTAGGTCACCGTTGCTCCGAAAGCTGCGCAGATCGCCTGGTGTCCCAGGCACACACCCAGCAGCGGGATATCTTTCCCCAGCTCCTTTGCTGCCTCGATGATGATTCCCGCATCCTCCGGCCGTCCCGGACCGGGGGAAAGGATGATCCTGTCCGGCTTCAGTTCCCGGATCTCCTCAATAGTCATCTCGTCGTTCCGGATTACTTTGATATCCGGATTCAGCTCTCCGATCAGCTGATACAGGTTATAGGAAAAGCTGTCATAGTTGTCGATCAGCAGTGTCATCCGTCTATCTCCTTTCCGGCCTTCTCCAGGGAGTTCAGCACTGCCCGGGCTTTGTTCAGGCATTCTTCATGTTCCTTTTCCGGTACGGAATCATATACAATTCCGGCTCCGGAGCGGACAAACACCTTACCGTTTTTCTTGTATGCGATCCGGATCGCAATGCAGGTATCCATGTTTCCGGCAAAGTCGATATAGCCGATCGCTCCGCCGTAGATGCCCCGCTTGTTGTTCTCCAGCTCGCCGATCAGCTGGCAGGCCCGGATCTTCGGTGCTCCGGACAGGGTGCCCGCCGGCAGGACTGCCTCAATAGCATCCAGCGCGTCCTTGTCTTCCCGGATTTCCCCGCGCACTGTGGAGCCGATATGCATCACGTGGGAGAACCGCAGAATCTCGTGGAACTTTTCCACCTGCACGCTGCCAAATTTTGAGATCTTTCCCAGGTCATTCCGTCCCAGGTCCACCAGCATGTTGTGTTCTGCCAGTTCCTTCTCGTCCTGCAGCAGCTCTTCTTCCAGTTTCCGGTCCTCTTCCGGGGTTGTTCCTCTCGGCCTGGTACCCGCCAGCGGGAAAGTGTGCAGTACGCCGTTTTCCAGCTTCACCAGCGTCTCCGGGCTCGCCCCCGCAACCTCCACATCCGTGCCGGAGAAGTAAAACATATAGGGAGAAGGGTTCACCGTCCGCAGCGTCCGGTACATGTTCAGCAGGCTGCCTTCATAGGGAGCGCTCAACCGGTTGGAAAGCACAATCTGGAAAATGTCCCCTTCCTTGATGTAGTGCCGGGCTTTTTCCACCATGGCGCAGTATTCTGCCTTGTTGAACAGCGGCGTTACCTCTCCTGTCAGTCGTCCGGGCTCATCCTTAGCCTCAGCGCCTTCGGTGATCAGCTTCTTCAGCTCCGCCAGTTCCATCTCCGCCCGGTGATATCCGGCTTCTCCCTCGTCCAGCCGGACGTTCGCGATCAGGATGATCTTCTGCCGCAGGTTGTCAAAGGCAATCACCTTGTCGAAGAGCATCAGGTCCACGTCCTGGAAATGCTCTGTGTCCTCTGTCTCCCGGCGAACCGTCGGTTCTGAATAGTTCAGGTAATCATAGGAGAAGTAGCCGGTCAGGCCGCCGGTAAAAGGCGGCAGTCCGGGAATCCGGGGGCTTTTATACTCCGCCAGGATCTGCCGTAATACTGCGGAAGGATCCTTCGTCTGCATTTTCAGCTCGTTCACCCGCATTTCTCCGTCCGCACAGGTGATGCTCATCTTCGGGTCATAACCCAGGAAGGTGTAGCGTCCCCAGGTTTCCTGCGGTTCAGCGGACTCCAGCAGGAAGCAGTGGGAGGAAACATTCTTCAGTTTCCGCACCGCCTGGATCGGTGTACAGATATCCGCAAACAGCTCACAGCTGACCGGAACCACTTTATACTCTCCCGTCTCCCTGTAGCGGGCCACTTCCTCCAAACCGGGTATAATCTTCATAAAAGCTGCCTCCTTGGGTTCTCTGCGTTCCGTTGGTCTTTGCTTTACCGGATAACCATTAATTCTTCATTCTTCATTTTTCATTCTTCATTTGGAATGAAAAAGTCCCTGACAGATATGCTCTGTCAGGGACGAATATACTTCGCGGTGCCACCCTGTTTCACGGTTTCCCGTGCGCTCTGCGGAATACGATCATATTCCCGGCAACTGACGTATGCCTCACGTCGCAGAATACTCAGCCTCCCGGCTTTTGACTGCGCCCTCCGCGGTCCATTTGGCGGTTTGTTTCCTGCCCGGCTTTCACCATCCCGGACTCTCTGTAAGGGCATTGCCGCTTTGATCTCCGCTTCAACGGTTTCTTATGAAATTATCGGAATTGTAACCCCGTCGTCCTCATGTGTCAAGCAGATCACAGGTGATATACACGAGAAAAACAATACCTACCCTGCTTCTCTGTGCGAAGACTATTCATTCTGAATTCTTAATTCTGAATTCTGAATTAGAGGAAATTGATCTCCTGATCAATTTCTTTTGCCGCCGCTCTCCCGTCAGCCAGTGCCCGCACCACCAGGGACTGTCCGTTGCGCATATCCCCGGCGCTGTAGATCTTTCCACCCAGGTGATGGCTTCCGTCTTCCGGCAGCAGCCGTCCCCGGCCATCCGCCTTCAGGTCAAAGCTGGACAGCGTCTTTTCCTCGCAGCCTACGAAACCGGCCGCAATCAGCAACAGTTCACAGGGCAGCGTCTGTTCGCTGCCGGGAACCTGCTCAAACCTTCCTTCAGGTGTCCGCTGCAGCTTCACGGTTTCGAGTCCGTTAATCCGGCCTGTCTCATCCGTCAGGATCTGTTTCACTGTGGTCTCATAGATCCGGGGATCGCTTCCCTGGCGGTAAATAGCTTCCATCTGGCCATAGTCCGTCCGCAGGGTCCTCGGCCATTCAGGCCATGGATTGTTTGCGGTCCGGTCCACAGGCGGAGCAGGCATCATTTCCAGCTGCGTCACGCTGACGCATCCCTGCCGCAGGGCAGTACCCACACAGTCATTGCCCGTATCGCCGCCGCCGACCACAATCACGTGCTTTCCTTCTGCGCTTGCTTCGGATGCAGCGCCTTCCAGCACCGCCTTCGTTGCCGCTGTCAGGAAGTCCACTGCAAACATCACGCCCTGGGCATCCATATGCTCCACGTTCAGAGAGCGGGGCTTCCGCGCGCCGCCGCACAGCAGCACCGCGTCATAATCCTGGAGTTCTTCAGCCTTCGCTTCGGTATTCAGTTCAAACCGGATACCCTCCGCCTCCATCAGGCGGATCCGGCGTTCCACAATGCCCTTGGGCAGCTTCATGTTCGGAATGCCGTACATCAGCAGTCCGCCGGGGCGGTCTGCTTTTTCAATCACAGTCACTTCATGCCCCAGCTGGTTCAGCAGGTCTGCCGCCGCCAGTCCGGAAGGGCCGCTGCCGACCACGGCCACACGTTTTCCCGTGCGCGCCGCCGGGATCCTCGGCTGAATCCAGCCCTTGGCAAACCCGGTCTCGATCAGATACAGCTCATTGTCTTTATTGGTTGTCGCATCATTCTCCAGGTTGCATGCCTTTTCGCACAGTGCCGGACACACATGTCCTGTAAATTCCGGGAAGGGGGCCGTCCGCAGCAGGCGGCGCAGCGCCTCCTGCTCCTGACCCCGGTAAAGCAGGTCGTTCCACTCAGGAATCAGGTTATGCAGCGGGCAGCCGAAGTCTGACTGGCAGAAGGGCACGCCGCAGTTCATGCACCGGGACGCCTGTTCATGCCGGACCTTTGGCGGATTCGGCATATGCAGGTCTTCAAAGTCGCCCAGCCGTGCTCCCTCTTCACGGAAAGGATTTTCGATTCTCAGGATTTCCAGAAAACCTTTTGCGCTTCCCATGATCTCACGCTCCTTTCAGCCAGGCGAGGTATTCGTCGGAGATTACTGCCTTGAACTTCGGCAGATAATCGCTGAAGTGTTCCAGAATCTCTCTGGCTTTCTCAGAGCCTGTCGCCTTCACATGCATTTCCAGCAGCCGGTTCAGTTCATCCGCCTGCTGTGCGGAGACTTCATAAAGCTTCACATGTCCGGTGTTCAACCGGTTCTGAAGCTGGCCGTCCTCGTCCAGCACCCAGGCCACGCCGCCGCTCATGCCTGCCGCGAAGTTGTCGCCCACAGGACCCAGCACTGCAACCCGGCCGCCGGTCATATATTCGCATCCATGGTCTCCCACGCCTTCAACCACGGCCCATGCGCCGGAATTGCGCACTGCAAAACGCTCACCCGCCATACCGGCCACAAAGGCATAGCCGCTGGTCGCGCCGTACAGAGCCACGTTGCCGATCAGGGTGTCTTCCTTCTTCCAGATGCTGTCCGCGGGCGGGCATACCGCCAGCGTTCCGCCGGAAAGGCCTTTGCCCAGGTAGTCGTTTGCCACACCGTAAAGGGTGATCTCCTGTCCATGGGGCAGGAAGGCTCCGAAGGACTGACCGCCGCAGCCCTGGGCCTGGATATGCCGGTTGCCTTTCAGCATTGTGCCGAAAGCCCGGTCTGTTGTCATCAGATGCACATGATCCTGGTACAGCCGCACGTCCGCACGTTCAGCCAGGTGGAAATCAAACTTCGCCGCCGGCTGGAAGTGCGTGTTCCGGGCGAATCCGGTCAGGTCACTCAGATCCATGGCTGCGTCGTCTTTCATCACCAGCAGGTCGCTGCGGCCCACCAGTTCATCCACAGTGCGCGCACCGAGCTTTGCCATGATCTCCCGCATCTGCTCCGCAATAAAGAGCATGAAGCGTTCCACGTATTCCGGCTTGCCCTTGAAGCGCTTGCGCAGTTCAGGATTCTGGGTCGCAATACCGAAGGGGCAGGTACCCAGCTGGCAGACCCGCATCATCCGGCAGCCCATGGTAACCAGGGGCGCCGTCGCGAAGCCGAACTGTTCTGCACCCAGCAGCAATGCCACCATCACGTCATGTCCGGTCATCAGCTTACCGTCTGTTTCCAGCGTAACCGTCTGGCGCAGCCGGTTGCGGCAAAGCACCTGATGAGCTTCCGCCAGGCCGATCTCCCAGGGCAGGCCCGCATGATGCACGCTGCTCATAGGTGCGGCACCGGTACCGCCTTCACCGCCGGAAATCAGGATGCCGCCGGCGCCGGCCTTGGCCACGCCGCTGGCAATGGTACCCACACCGGCGGAAGACACCAGCTTCACGGTGATCTTCGCGTCCTCGTTGGCACACTGCAGGTCATAAATCAGTTCAGCCAGATCCTCGATGGAATAAATATCATGATGCGGCGGCGGGGAAATCAGGGAGATTCCCGGGGTGGAGCAGCGGGTCTTCGCCACGCTGTCGGTCACCTTCGCGCCGGGCAGGTGTCCGCCCTCGCCGGGCTTGGCGCCCTGCGCCATCTTGATCTGTATTTCTTTTGCTGACAGCAGGTATTCCCGCGTCACGCCAAAGCGGCCGGATGCCACCTGCTTGATGGCGGAGTTCAGGTCCGTTCCGAAGCGTTCCGGCAGTTCGCCGCCCTCGCCGCTGTTGGAACGTCCTCCCAGGTGGTTCATTGCCTTGGCCATGCACTCATGGGCTTCCTGGGAAATGGAACCGTAGCTCATAGCGCCGGTCCGGAAGCGCTTCACAATTTCGGATGCGGCTTCCACTTCCTCCAGCGGAACAGGACGGCAGGAATCGTAATTGAAGGAAAGCATGGAGCGGATGGTCCGCGGTCCTTCGTTCTCAATCCGCGCCGCATATTTATCAAAGGCAGCCCGGTCATCCGTCCATACCGCCTGTTGCAGCAGATGGATGGTTTCCGGGGCATACAGATGTTCTTCTGCTGCCTCGCCTCTTCTGTACTTGTGCTTGCCTTCACTGACCAGTCCTTCTGCGCCGGCTGCGGCAAACGCGGCTTCATGATGATACCGGCTGTCTGCTTCAATCCGGTTCAGGTCTGTTCCGCCCAGGGAGCAGGGTGTATTGGTGAAATAGGTCTTAACCAGGCCCTGATCCAGACCCACAGCCTCAAACAGCTGGGCGCTCTGGTATGCCTGGAGTACGGATACACCCATCTTGGAAGCGATCTTCAGCACACCAGCGGTCAGCGCCTTGTTGTAATCCCGGATTGCTTCTTCCGGAGTCTTGTCAATCTGTCCATCCGCGCAGAGGGCTCGTACGCAGGCATGAGCCAGGTACGGGTTTACCGCCCGGGCACCGAAGCCGATCAGCATGGCCAGCTGGTGCACGTCCCGGGGCTCACCGCTTTCAAGGATCACGGAAACCGCAGTACGCTTTTTCTTTCCGATCAGGTGCTGTTCCAGGGCGGACACCGCCAGCAGCGAAGGAATCGCGATGGCGTCCGGTCCGACGCCCTGGTCAGACAGGATCAGGATATTGATATGGTCACGGCATGCCTGGTCGCAGACGGCAAAGAAATGTTCCAGTGCGTCCCGCAGGCTGCCTTTCTTATCATAGAGTAAGGAGACTGTGCGTACAGAGAAATCCGGATGATCCATCTCCCGAATCCGCTGCAGTTCCTCCTCGGTCAGTACCGGGGAGGGCAGCTCCAGCACAGCGCTGTTTCCCGCCTCCCGGGAAAGCAGGTTGCCGTCGTCGCCGACGTAGATGGAGCAGTCGGTCTTCACTTCTTCCCGCAGCGCGTCAATCGGCGGGTTGGTCACCTGTGCGAAACGCTGGCGGAAGTAGTCATACAAGGAAGGATGGGTTTTCGACAGCGCCGCCACCGGCACGTCCGCGCCCATGGAAACGATAGGTTCCGTGCCCTTCGCCGCCATCGGCAGTACGATGTCCTGCACGTCTTCCCATGTATAATGGAATGCCTTGCAGAGCTTTTCCCGCTCGGCTTCCGGCAGAATATCCTCTTTTACTTCAGTTGTCGGCAGATCCTCCAAGCGGACCAGTTTCTGCATCCATTCCGTATAGGGATGCTCCTGGGCAAAGCGAGTCTTCAGGGCCTCGCTTTCCGTCAGCCGGCCTGTCTTCAGGTCAGCTTCCAGCACGTCTCCGGCTTTCAGCTTCCAGCGCCGCAGAATATGGGCATTTTCTTCAAACAGCACGCCTGCCTCGGAGGTCAGGATCAACCGCCGGTCATCCGTCAGCGCGCAGCGCAGCGGACGCAGGCCGTTCCGGTCCAGGGACGCGCACACTGTGTCGCCGTCGGAATACAGGATTGCCGCGGGGCCGTCCCAGGGCTCCATCATTGTGGCATAGTAGCGGTACAGATCCCGCCAGGCTGTTTCTTTCTTCAGCCCCTGCCAGGGTTCCGGCAGCAGAATCATTCCGGCCAGCGGCAGCGGGAATCCGTTCATCGCCAGGAACTCCAGGGTATTATCCAGCATCTGGCTGTCGCTTCCGTCCGGATCAACCACCGGCAGTACGCGCTTCATTTCCGCGCCCATCACGTCGGAACGCATGGTTTCTTCACGCGCCTTCATCCGGTCATGGTTGCCGCGGATGGTATTGATTTCCCCGTTATGCAGCAGCATCCGCTGGGGATGTGCCTTGCTCCAGGACGGGAAAGTATTGGTAGAAAAACGGGAGTGCACCATCGCCATACTGCTGGCATAGCGCACGTCCTGCAGATCGTCATAGAAAGAACGCAGCTGGTTCACCAGCATCATGCCCTTGTAGACGATCGTACGGCTGGACAGGGAGCATACATATGCGTCCGTGTCCTGGTGTTCAAAAACACGCCGTAATATAAAAAGCCGCCGGTCAAAGTCCTGACCGGCACCGGTCTCCTTCGGCCTTTTTAAAAAGCACTGTCGGATGCACGGCATCGTCCGCCGTGCTCCTGCGCCCAGCTGGGCCGGGTGGCAGGGTACCTCCCGCCACCCGAGCACCTGAATCCCCTCGGATTCCGCCAGCTGTTCAAAGATTCTTGCTGTATTCTGAGCTCCGACTTCATCCTCCGGCAGGAAGAACATACCCACACCGTAATCTCCGGGGTTGCCCAGGGCGATTCCTTCTTCCCTGGCCCAGGCGGCAAACAAGGCATGGGGCAGCTGGGTCATAATGCCCACGCCGTCTCCGGTAGTTCCTTCCGCGTCGCTGCCTGCCCGGTGCGCCAGGCGTTCCACAATACACAGTGCCTGATCCACCGTCCGGTGAGTTGCTTTCGCATTCAGATCCACCACGGCGCCCACGCCGCAGCTGTCATGTTCCAGTTCTTTATGATAAAGAGGATACTGTCGGTCAGTCATGGTTATTCCTCCGTTGTCTTTGTCGCTGCCAATATCTGAGCGGCAAATTCGGCCATCTTCATGCCGTGGTTCATGGCGTACTGCTGCATTGCGCGGTGCGCTTCCGGTTCGGTCAGTCCTTTCTGTTTCATCAGGACAGCCTTTGCCCGGTCCACTATATCCTTGCTTTCCCCTGTCCGATGGGGCAGCTTCATCCGATGCAGCTGTGACAGCATCTCCACCGCGCCGATCACAGCCTGTCCGGAAGCCGGCATCGCCAGCCGGAAAATGTTCGGCGATTCGATGTTGTCCAGCACCGCCTGTTTGGCAATCAGCAGAATCTGGATACTGTCCTTATAGTCCCACATCAGTTCATCCGGTTTACAATCCGGAGTGAAACCGATCATAACCACAACACAATCTTCGCTTTCGCTCAGTGCCCGGCGCAGCTCACTGCCTGATGAGCAGCTTCGGAACACCTGCAATCCGGAGGAGGCAAGAAGCCTGACGAGCTTTGAACGGCTGTCTTCCGACTGGCTGACAACAACGATCCTGGCCACGGTTCCACCTCCATTAATCTAATTCACAATTCATGATTCATAATGCTTATTTTGATATAGCTCGCGCTATGTTCCCGGTGCTCTCAGAACCCTTTTCTTCTGTATTCTGAAAGCATCCGGCAACATGCGGAATCATTATTTCATTGTGCATTATGCATTATGCATTGTGCATTAAAACATCACCAGATAGCGGTCGATTTCCCACTTGCTCACATGCGTACGATAGGCATCCCACTCTTTTTCCTTGCCTTCCACATACTGACCGAGCACGTGCTCGCCCAGGGCGGTGCAGATCACAGCGTCTTCCTTCAGGCAGTCGACGGCTTCCTTCAGTGTGCCGGGCAGGGACTTGATGCCCTTTGCTTCGCGGGTGGCAGCATCCATAGCGAAGATGTTTTCAGTGATTTCATCCGGCGGGGTCATACCCTTTTCAATACCGTCCAGGCCGGCAGCCAGGCAGACAGCCATATTCAGGTAGGGGTTCGCGCTCGGATCGGGACAGCGCAGTTCAACGCGGGTTCCGTTGCCGCGGGCAGCGGGAATACGGATCAGGGCGCTGCGGTTGCTGGCGCTCCAGGCCAGGTAGCAGGGAGCTTCGTAGCCGGGTACCAGGCGCTTGTAGCTGTTAACCAGCGGGTTGGTGATCGCCGCCATGCCGCGGATGTGGGCCAGGATACCGGCGATGAAGGAATAAGCTTCCTTGCTCAGGCCGCGCTTATCGGAAGGATCGGCAAATACGTTCTTGCCATCCTTGAAAAGGCTCATATTGGTGTGCATGCCGCTGCCGTTGATACCGAACACAGGCTTGGGCATAAAGGTTGCATGCAGGCCGTTCTTCTGGGCCAGCGTTTTCACAGCCAGTTTGAAGGTCATGATATTGTCGGCAGCCGTCAGCGCGTCAGCATAACGGAAGTCGATCTCGTGCTGGCCGGCAGCCACTTCATGATGGCTGGCTTCGATTTCGAAGCCCATCTGCTCCAGTGCCAGGCAGATCTCGCGGCGGGTGCTCTCACCGTGATCCAGCGGTCCCAGGTCGAAGTAGCCGGCTTCGTCAGAAGTGGTGGTGGTGGGCTTTCCTTCTTCATCAGTCTGGAAGAGGAAGAACTCGCACTCCGGTCCTACATTGAAGGAGTAACCCATATCGGCCGCCCGCTTCAGCACTTTCTTCAGCACGCCGCGGGGATCACCGGCAAAGGGTGTTCCGTCGGGATTGTAAACATCACAGATCAGTCTGGCGACTTTACCGTGCTGGGGACGCCAGGGCAGAATAGTGAAGGTATCCAGGTCGGGGCGCAGATACTGGTCGCTCTCATTGATGCGGACAAAGCCCTCAATGCTGCTGCCGTCGATCATAATTTCATTGTTAACGGCTTTTTCGATCTGGCTGGCTGTAATAGCCACGTTCTTCAGCTGACCGAAAATATCGGTGAACTGCATGCGGATGAACTCCACGTCGCCTTCCCGTACCAGGCGGATAATGTCTTCCTTCGTGTACTTACTCATAATACTGACCCCCTCAGCGTCATAATAAAAGAAAGAGAGCAAGGTGCATCGTCAGCACGACACCCTTGCCCTGATGCGCGTATCCTATCACCGGTCCGGAAAGCTGTCAATCCCCCGGATTGTATTCCCTTTGTATTCGCTGTTTCCTTTCCCTGTTTCTTCCTTGACAAGGCTTTCGCGGAATGATACCATACCTCCCAACAAGGCAAAGGCGTCCTGCTTCAGGATGCCTTGCCTTTTTTTCTAGTTCTATTGGAGGTGATCCCATGCTGACACCAAACCTCAGCTACGCGAATCTGAAAGAATCCTATCTTTTCTATCATATTGCCCAGAAGACCAAGGCCTATCTGGCAGAGCATCCGGGAACCCATCTTTACCGGATGGGCATCGGGGATGTTTCCCTGCCGCTGGTTCCCGCGGTCATTAAGGCACTGCATGAGGGTGTGGATGATCAGAGTGTAAAGGATCGTTTCCATGGCTATATGCCGGAGTGCGGCGCGCCCTCCCTCCGGGAAACCATCGCAAAGCACTATGAAAAGCGGGATGTTTTCCTTTCTCCTGAGGAAGTCTTCGTTTCCAGCGGCGCCAGTGATGAACTGGGCGACCTGCTGGACCTCTTTGACCGGTCAAACAAGGCTTTGATCATGGAGCCGGCCTATCCCGCCTATGTGGACGCCAACACCATGGCCGGCCGGGAGATTATTCATCTTCCCTCTGGCCCGGATAATCATTTCCTGCCCCTGCCGAAGCCGGGGCTGGATGCGGATCTGATCTATCTGTGCTCCCCGAACAATCCCACCGGTGCCGCTTACAACCGGGAACAGCTGACCCAGTGGGTCAACTGGGCCAATGAACGCGGTGCGGTGATCCTCTTCGATGCCGCCTATGAAGCCTTTATAGAAGAAGATCTTCCCCACAGCATTTTTGAGATTCCCGGTGCGGAAACCTGCGCCATCGAGATCTGCTCCCTGTCCAAGACCGCCGGTTTCACCGGCACCCGCCTCGGCTACACGGTCATTCCGAAGGCGCTGGAACGCTGCGGCATGAATCTCAATGCCATGTGGGTCCGGAACCGCACCACCAAGACCAACGGCGTTTCCTATATCCTGCAGCACGGCGGTGCCGCCGTCTTCACGGATGAAGGACAAAAGCAGATCCATGACAACATCCGGATCTATAAGCAGAACGCCAAGGTGCTTATGGCCGCACTGGACAAAGCCGGGATCCGTTACTGGGGCGGCAAAAATGCACCCTACATCTGGATGCAGTGCCCGAACGGCATGGGCAGCTGGGAATTCTTCGACAAGCTGCTCAATGAAATCCAGGTTGTCGGCACCCCCGGTGAAGGGTTCGGCGCCTGCGGAGAAGGCTTCTTCCGCTTCTCCACCTTCGGCGATCCCGCTGACACAGTTGAAGCCGCTTCCCGCCTGCTGAAACTGCTCAGCAACTCTTAACTCTTCGCTCATCTCTCCCCTCGCCGCAGCGGAAAATTATGAATTCTGAATTGTTGCGGAAGCATCCGTGCTTCAGCACGGCTAATGCTTCCCACATTACAGCCGTCAAAGTTTCCATATGAAACTTTGGTAACGGCGATCATGAAATTCTGAATTGGAGTGAAACGACATGTGTTCAATTTTCGGCATGACCGGTGCCCGTTTTCCCCGGGACCTGATCAAAACCTGTTTTGACCGGACCATCTCCCGCGGTCCGGATATGAGCCGCATGGTGGATATTCCCGGCGGCATTCTCGGTTTTCACCGTCTGGCCATCATGGGCCTGCACGAGGAAGGTATGCAGCCTTTCCGGCTGGACGACGACTATGTGGTCTGCAACGGCGAGCTGTACGGCTTCCGTCCCCTGCGGGCCCGTCTCATGGAAACCTATGACCTGAAAAGCGAATGTGACTGTGAAATCCTGCTTCCCCTCTACCGGGAATATGGCGTGGAAATGTTCAAAACCCTGGATGCGGAGTTCGCCCTGATCCTCTGGGACGGCAAACAGCAGAAACTGATTGCTGCAAGGGATCCCATCGGTATCCGTCCTCTCTATTACGGAGAGGTTCGCGGCGGCGGTATGGCCTTCGCCAGCGAGCCGAAAAACCTGATCGGCATGTGCGATAAGATTCTTCCCTTCCCGCCCGGCCACTACTGGATCGACGGTGAGTTCGTCCAGTATGCGGACCCCGCCTACGTCGGATATTTCACCATGAAAACAGAAGCAGAAGTCTGTCCCAAACTGCGGCGTCTGCTGATGGACGGCGTAGAAAAGCGGCTGGACGCGGATGCCCCGGTTGGTTTCCTGCTTTCCGGCGGTCTGGACTCCTCTCTCGTCTGCGCCATCGCCCAGAAAATGCTGAACAAACCGATCCGCACTTTCGCCATCGGTATGGACATTGATGCCATCGACCTGAAGTATGCCCGCATGGTTGCGGATTATATCGGCAGCGACCATACGGAAGTGATCATTAATGAGAAGGATGTGCTGGAAGCGCTGCCCACGGTTGTGGAGCTGCTCGGCACCTGGGATATCACCACCATCCGCGCTTCCATCGGCATGTACCTGGTCTGTAAATGGATCCATGAGAACACAGACGTCCGGGTGCTGCTGACCGGTGAAATTTCCGATGAACTGTTCGGTTATAAGTACACGGACTTCGCTCCTTCCGCCGCCGCCTTCCAGGAGGAAGCGGAAAAGCGTATCCGGGAACTGCATGTTTACGATGTGCTCCGCGCCGACCGCTGTATTTCCTACAACTCCCTGGAAGCCCGGGTTCCCTTCGGCGACCTGAAGTTCGTGCGCTATGCCATGAGCATTGATCCGGAACTGAAGATGAACAATCACAACATGGGCAAATACCTGATCCGCAAAGCCTTCGCGGATGATCATATCCTGCCGGATGAAATCCTCTGGCGCCAGAAGGCTGCCTTCTCCGACGCAGTAGGCCACAGCATGGTGGACGATCTGAAAGCCTATGCCGAGAAGACCTATACGGATCAGGAATTTGAGGAAAAAGCAGCGAAATACGACTACTGCCGTCCCTTCACAAAGGAAAGCCTCCTTTACCGGGAACTGTTCGAGCAGTATTATCCCGGCCAGGCTCATATGATTCCTGACTTCTGGATGCCCAACAAAACCTGGCCCGGCTGCAATGTCAATGATCCTTCTGCACGGGTATTGGCCAATTATGGCCAAAGCGGCCAATAATTGGCCAATGCCTGTGCAACTCTTCACTCTACACTTTTCACTCTCAACTATACACTTCACAAAGAGGCGGAAACGCCTCTTTGTTATTCCGGTTTCGTTGGTTTATGGTATAATTATTATTGCGCAAATCGGGATTTGCGTTCATAATAACTCGGATTCATCATTGTGAATCACGATTCGATCCAATCTCTTCGGAGGGAACCTATGCAGCAAAAAGAAACCATCATTATCCTGGACTTTGGCGGCCAGTATACCCAGCTGATCGCCCGCCGTGTCCGCGAATGCCACGTCTATTCCGAAGTCGTTCCGTGGAACATGCCCCTGGCGGATATCCTGGCCCGCAAGCCCATCGGTATTATTCTTTCCGGCGGTCCTTCCAGCGTCCATGATGATAACGCGCCCCGGATTGATCCCGCCCTTTATGAGGCGGGCATCCCGGTACTGGGTATCTGCTACGGTATGCAGCTGACTGCCCTGCTTCTCGGCGGTGCAGTCGAAAGAGCAAAAGAACGGGAATACGGCCGTGTTACAGTCCGGATGAAGGAACAGACCGGTCTGTTAGGCGGTATGCAGGCTGCTTCCAACTGCTGGATGAGCCATACCTGGCAGGTCAGTGCCTGCCCGCCCGGCTTCCGCGTCATCGCAGAGACTGACAACTGCCCCATTGCCGCCATGGTGAATGAGGATAAGAAAATCTGCTGTGTGCAGTTCCATCCGGAAGTTACCCATACCGAGGAAGGCACCATGCTGATCCGCAACTTCCTCTTCCGCTTCTGCGGCTGCTCCGGCGACTGGACCATGAGCGCCTACGCCGAGACTGCCATCCGCCAGATCCAGGAAACGGTCGGTGAAAACGGCACTGTCCTGCTCGCCCTGTCCGGCGGCGTGGACTCCTCTGTTGTTGCCGCCCTGATCTATAAGGCCATCGGAAAACGCCTTACCTGCGTTTTTGTGGATCACGGTCTCCTGCGCAAAGGAGAAAGCGATCAGGTCTGCCATGTTTTCAGTCATCTATTCCCGGTACGCTTTATCCGTTCTGACGCTTCTGAGCGTTTCTTTGCGGATCTGAAAGGCGTCACGGAGCCGGAAGAAAAGCGTCACATCATCGGCCGGGACTTCATTGAAGTCTTCAAGAAAGAAGCCACTGCCCTCGGCAAGCTGGACTATTTCGCCCAGGGTACCATCTATCCCGATGTTATTGAAAGCGGCCAGGGTACCAATGCCGCCGTCATCAAGAGCCACCACAACGTGGGCGGCTTGCCGAAGGAGCTGGGTTTCACGGAGCTCATTGAGCCTCTGCGCATGCTCTTCAAGGATGAGGTCCGCGCCCTGGGCGAAACCCTCGGCCTGCCGAAGGAACTGGTCTGGCGCCAGCCCTTCCCCGGCCCCGGCCTGGCCATCCGTATTATCGGGGAAGTCACTCCGGAAAAGGCGGAAATTGTTCGGGAAAGCGACGCCATCTTCCGTGAGGAGATCGCCGCCGACGGCCTGGACCGCCATGTCAATCAGTATTTCACCGTGCTGACCGGCATCCAGAGCGTCGGCGTCATGGGTGACGAGCGCACCTATGATTACACCATCGCCCTCCGCGCCGTCACTACCGATGACTTTATGACTGCCGACTGGGCGCGCCTCCCCTATGACCTCATTGCCCGGGTTTCAGCCCGCATTGTCAATGAGGTTCCGCATGCAAGCAGAGTAGTAATGGATGTGACGACGAAGCCTCCGGCAAGTATCGAATGGGAGTAATCCCATTCGATACTTCACTCATCACTCTACACTCTTCACTGATCCAACTGGAGGTACCACCCATGAAGCCCAGCCCGCTCCGTGATAAATCAACCTCCTTTGCCAAGCTGAAGATTGCTCTGAAAGAGTGTAATGAGTGTGACTACTGGCTGAACCTTCTGAAAGATACCGATAGCATTGTCGAATCTGATTTTAAAACCTGATGAATCAGTGTACCAATCTGCGCCGCATGCTGGTTTCTTCCATTAACACCGCGAAATCTAAGGAATGATAGTAAAGAACAAGGGTTCTTTTCAATGTACACCCCCCACCTGGAGAGCAAACAATGGCTGCAACAAGAAAAGTGAAATTGACGATCGTTGAAAGCAGATGCAGAAGTGGATTTCATACGCAGGGACAGGAGTTTATCATAACGGAAGATAAGACAATATGCCCGCCTGTTTGTATGGAATTATGGCATTATGCCTATCCGGACATATGGGCTTTGCTGAATGGTGCAGAACTTGACCAGGGTAAAGAGAAAAGCAAGTGCAGCGTAATATCTTGTCCCGATGAATGCCGTGTAAAGATGCAAGTAGAAGTAATAGAGTGCTGAAAGTCTCTTCGCAATGAACCCATATATAAAGCCCATCTTCCGGGCTTTATTTTTTTTATCTGAAATATCTGATCTTTATTTATTTGCATAAAGCAGAAGAGCCTGCCTTCCGGCAGGCTCCCTGTAAAAAAAGGAGGTTATGTACCCTGGTTCTCATTTTCCAAAGGGGTAGATAATCTCAACCCCGTTCCGCTCGGCCATATCGTACCCGAGTTCCATATACTTTGTCAGCACCTCCGGATCATGGGCATCGGAGTTGATCACCGCCTGCACCCCGTGCCTGGCCGCTACCCGCCAGAATTCATCCAGTGGATACGGCCGCGGGCAGGAAAGGCCATCCGCAATTGCTTTCTCCGCGGAAATATAACCGAGCTTATTCGCGTTCTGCTCCTGCTTCAGCCATCCGCTGACGTTAATCTCCAGCGGCATTTTCAGCCGTGCCGCCGTCTCACAGATCCTTTCCGCCGTTTCCTCGCAGTCCTCATTCCAGGTATCGATGCCCGCCCCGAAAAGATCCGGATGCGCGCCGAAGAAGAAATGGCCGCTCTCCAGCATCT
>JAEEGK010016184.1_pt1 | contig 16432 bp, 11 predicted proteins | sample 8958771 | NCBI WGS metagenome assembly JAEEGK01 (sample SAMN16246547, study PRJNA631951) | gut metagenome | biome: gut microbiome; feature: rumen; material: SC-attached | host: Bos | place: Iran: Karaj | collected 2018-10 | reverse complement strand
GACTCGCTCCGCAGGCTTCGCGACTCTCGGCGAAAAATGTCGTTGAACCATCGACATTTTTCCCCTACGAGCACTGAAAACTTGCGTAGCAAGTTTTCGTGGTCGTAGGGGATCTTAGCTCAGCTGGGAGAGCATCTGCCTTACAAGCAGAGGGTCATAGGTTCGAGCCCTATAGGTCCCATCGTTTATTAAAAGTACGGACATCAAGCGAGCAGAGTTCGCTGGATGTCTTTACTTTATAAAATATGCCGGCGTGGCGGAATTGGCAGACGCCCGGGACTTAAAATCCCGTGAGGCTTACCCCTCGTACCGGTTCGACCCCGGTCGCCGGCATTTAAAGAATATAATGGGTCCGAAAGCCTAAAAATGCGGCTTTCGGTATTTTTATTTAGAGGAGGAGAAACCATGCTTGAAATACTGGGAAACATTAACGATTCGATCAATTCGTTTGTATGGGTCACTATCGGACTTGTACTTTTGATCGGTACGGGTATCCTTACGACCGTGATCACAAAGGTCTTTCAGGTTACTCATTTCGGACACTGGATCAAAAATACCATCGGCAGTGTCTTTCACAAGGAGGTTTCAGGTCATACCAAAGACAAGGGCTCGATCTCACAGTTCCAGTCTCTTTGTACCGCACTTGCGGCTACCATCGGTACAGGTAATATCGCAGGTGTTGCCGCAGCCATCGCATTCGGCAGCTCGGGATCGATCTTTTGGATGTGGGTCGCTGCGTTCTTTGGAATGATGACCAACTACTCGGAAAATGTTCTGGGAATTTTCTTCCGCAGACGTAATGCCGAAGGTGAGTGGTCCGGCGGAGCCATGTATTACCTCAAAGACGGCCTCGGCAGGAAGAAGGGGCTCGGCAAGGTTGGTTCCGTGCTGGCCGTCCTTTTTGCGGTATTTGCGATACTTGCTTCGTTCGGTATCGGTAATATGGGACAAGTCAATAAGATCGTCATGAATATTAAAGCTGCGTTCCCGATAGAGGCATTTAATACCACTCTGTTCGGTGAGATCACCGTTTATAATCTTATACTGGGTCTCGTACTTGTTATCCTCGCAGCGCTTATCATTGTGGGAGGCCTTAAGAGGATCGCTAATTTTGCAGAAAAGGTGATTCCTTTTATGGTCATCTTCTTCCTTATCGGAAGCCTTGTGATCATCTTTGTTAATTTTGAGAATATCGGAGCCGCATTCGGTTCTATATTCAAAAATGCGTTTACAACCGAAGCTGCATGGGGCGGAGCAGTCGGTATCAGCGTTAAGACCATCGTAACATGGGGCTTTAAGAGAGGCGTGTTCTCCAACGAAGCGGGACTCGGATCGTCGGTTATGGTCCACTCAAATTCAAACGTCATCGAACCCGTACGTCAGGGTATGTGGGGAATTTTTGAGGTGTTTGCCGATACGATCATCGTCTGCACGATCACGGCACTTGTTATCCTTACAAGCGGAGTGATTGATATCGATACGGGTCTTATGCAGGAGGGACTTTCGGATGCCACGCTTGCGAGCGCAGCGTTCTCAACCGTATTTGGCGACTGGGGTTCGAAGTTTGTGGCGATCTGTATGTTCCTGTTCGCATTTACGACAGTTCTGGGATGGTCGCATTACGGAGCAAAATCGTTTGAGTATCTCTTCGGAACAAAGGCGGTTAAGGGCTACAAGATCTTCTTTACGCTTATGGTGGTCAGCGGAGCGCTCATGACTTCGTCGATCGCCTGGGATATTTCGGATACCTTTAACGGGCTTATGATGATACCCAACCTTATCGGTGTGATCGTTCTTTCAAATACTGTAAGAAAAATTACCAAGAATTATATCGACAGACGGATAAAAGGTTTGGATATCGAGCCGATGCTGTCTGCGATCGATGAGATCCAGACCGAACAGGCTGCCAAGCTTAAAGAGGGACAATTATAATAGTATCGGAAAACCCGCCTTTGTCATAACATAAGAATTCAGATCCGGTAAACAAACAATACCGCTCGGTAAATGTATCCACCTTTCCGGCTTGTCCGGCAAAGAGTGTACAATTGCTGAGCGGTATTTTGGTGCGATAAACGAAAGCCGTCTGTTGCAAGCTTGTTTGTGAACAGACGGTTGAGTGAACGGTCATTTGTTTGTGAACAGACGGGACTGTCTGTTCAGTCTTTGTACGAATCCCAATCACGGTCATCTTCCTGATAACCTTTCTTTTTCAGGTGATGAACTATCAGCTTGATGATGGCACCCGAGAAGATGCTGATGGCGATGATAAGCCAGCCGCCGATGTGTTCGGCTTTCTTGTTGACCGTACGAAGAGTGCCCGGAACTGCTGTTTCAATGGGTTTTAGCGTAAGTACGGTGTAAAACCGCCAAATACAAAAAAATACTCATAAAAAAGATGAACGAACCTAAAAAGAGGAAGACATAGATCAACAATCGATGAGTAAGGATGTTTTGACGTTTACGGTCGGATTTGATATAATAACTTATTATCTGTTCGGTACAGTTTTTTGTACCGAAGGTCGGTAGTGAAGGTATTTTATTACATGAGGAAAGGAAGAAAAATGAGAAAAAAACTATCAAAGCTATTGGGACTGTTTACTATTTGTGCTCTTGTGATCGGTGCAACAGCTCCCGCAAGTTCTAATGCAGCTTCAAAGACAAAGCTCAGCGCCACCAAGAAAACTCTCTACGCAGGCGAGCAATTCGCTTTAGAGCTTACAGATGCAAAAGGAAGCGTAAAATGGTCTTCTTCAAATAAGAAGGTTGCTACCGTCAAAGACGGGTTGGTTGTTGCAGTTAAAAACGGAAAGGCAACGATCAGTGCAAAGGATTCCAAAAAGACTTACAAATGCAAGATCACCGTTAAAAAGAATTCTTTATCCGATAAAGCCCTGAAGATAAAAGCAGGAGAATCGGCAAGTCTTACCCTTAAGGGCAACACTCCTGCCGAGTGGATTTCTTCCGATGAGAGTATTGCCATCGTTAACAACGGTACTGTAACCGCTCTTAAGAAGGGAACGGCAAACATCACGGCTAAAGTCGGATCGAAGAAGTACACATGCAAGGTTACCGTGGCAGCCAATACTGATGTCACGGATGAGCCGGTTGAACTTACGCTTTGGACCATTCAGAGCGGCGAGGGGCTTTCCGATGCGTATGTAAGAGCGATAGACGATCTTAAGAAAGCTTATCCCAATGTCACACTTAAATATGAGACATTTGATCAGGAATACTATAAAGATAAGATAAGACTTTCGGCTGCGGCAGGCGATCTTCCCGACATTTTCTTCACATGGTCGGGAGCGTTCCTCGGAGAATTTGCCGATCTTGGCGTAGCTTATTGCCTTGATGATGTTATGGCAAAATACATTAAAAGCGGAGACATCACTCAGGTAATGCTCGATAACACCACCTATGAGGGTAAGCATTACGGTATACCCATGGGCATGAACATGGCTGTCCTTTTTGCCAATACGGATCTTTTAAAGCAGGTCGGAGTAAATGCGGTTCCCAAGACTCTCGAGGAATTGTACGATTGCTGTGACAAGCTTCTTGAAAAAGGAATTACACCATTCGGATGCGGTAACGAAGGCTGGTGCATTTCCGAATATGTTGAATCCATTATTGAAAAGAATATCGGTGCAAAAGCTCTCAATGAGATCTTTTCCGGAAAAGGCTCATTTGATAACAAGGGCATGGCTGAAGCAGTCGATATTTTCAAAGAGATGCTTGATAAGGGATACTTTGGAAAAAGGCGTAATATGGGTAACGGAGAAGTCTCCGAGAGATTTAAGGCAGGGGAGTACGCGTTCTACTTAAACGGAACATGGAATTGCGGAGGGCTTTCGTCTGATCCTGAATTCGCTTCCAAAGTAACTGTTTCCGAATTCCCTGTTATCAATTCGAAAAAATCGCAGCTTGGAGAGTTTATCGGAGGTCCTTCGGACTCATTGGCGGTATCGGGATTTTCAAAGAAAGCCGGTGTGGCTGCGGAGTACGCGGTGGCACTTGGAAAGCTTGTCAGCAAATACAGTTACCTTCAGGGCAGCGGACTTCCTACATGGAAGATCGGCTACGATGATAGTGAAGTAAACGCTCTGACAAAACAGGTATCGAAGATTTGCACGGGCGCTAAGGGCTTTGTGCTCTTCGGTGACACGGCAATGCCTTCTTATGAAAAGGATCCTTATCTGGATTGCCTCATTATAGTATTTAACGGAGATATGGACGGCAAAGCCTTCACTAAGGAATTGGCAAGCAGTATAAGATAAACGATCATCACAAAGATCTGTCGGGTCGGGAGTCCGGTTATTACCGGACTCCCGGTCTGGTTTTGGGCAAAAAACGATTTCGTCTGTCGGGAAGTGCGTTGTTATCGGAAAATCGCCGTGCTTATTTTCGGCAATTTATGTAAGTATATACTGAAAAGTTCTCTTGAAGAAAAAACATAATTGTCTTGACACGATCGACCCTATATGGTAACATAACTCTTCGCGGAGAGACATTCGCCAAGATGCGGAGCATCAGTAAATGTGTGTGTAGCTCAGCTGGATAGAGCGTCTGGCTACGGACCAGAAGATCGCGCGTTCGAATCGTGTCACACACGTAAGCCATACCCATATCAGGTATGGCTTTTTTTGCAATAAGCATATGACATCTATGGTGAGGAAATGACCTGATACACAGTTATGTGTTGGGTAAGGATACGGAAGCGGAAAACATCGCTTCCAAAGAGGAGATTTATTATGAATTTGTTCAGACATGGAAGAAAGGTGTTGTTTAGAAAACTTCTTCTCGCATTTATAGACATCGTTACGGTTGCAGCTGCCTCGATCGGGGCGCTGTTGTTAAGATTCGATCTTTCCTTTGAAAGAATTCAGGAGCCTTACCTTAGGATCGTTCTTGACCTTTTGCCTGTTGCCACTGCAGTGACGATCATCATACTCTGGATGTTGCGTCTTTACAGCAGCCTTTGGACCTATGCGGGTATAAAGGAGCTTGAGAGGGTAGTTTTTGCAAGTATTCTTTCTACATTGGTTTACGTTATCCTCATCTATGTGTTCCACTACGATGAATACAGGCTTCCCAGAAGCTTCTATTTCCTGTATTTCTTTATCATTTTGGTTATTCTGTCCATAAGCCGCTTCGGCTATAGGGTCGTCAGGACGATCATCAGGAATTATGTTGACCGTAAATACGGTAGCAATGTCATGGTCATCGGAGCCGGCGAAGCCGGAAGTATGATCATCAGGGAAATGACCAACAACGATGATACCCATAAAACGGTTTGCTGCGTTATTGATGATTCGAGGGAGAAGATCGGCAGCTACATCCTTGGAGTAAAGGTTGTCGGAAATACGGATGACATTCCTTATTATGCGGATAAATACAATATCAGGGAGATAATCATCGCAATTCCTTCCATAAGTAAGAGCGAGACCGGCAGGATCGTCAACATCTGTAAGACGACAAAGTGCGCCCTTAAGATTCTTCCCGGCATCAAGGAGCTTGTCGACGGAGGCTCCAAAGTTTCCCAGCTCCGTAACGTCCAGATCGAGGACCTTCTTGAAAGAGGCTCGATCGAGGTTGATATTGATTCCGTCATGGGATTTGTTACCGGAAAAACCGTACTTGTCACCGGAGGCGGCGGATCGATCGGAAGCGAGCTTTGCAGACAGCTCGCCAAGCACGGAGTCGGTCAGCTTCTTATCGTTGATATTTATGAGAACAATGCATATGACATCGAGCAGGAGCTTCGCAGAGATTATCCGGATCTCGATCTGGTGGTCATGATCGCCTCTGTCCGCAATACAAAAAGGATCGATCTTATATTCGAACAGTACAAGCCGAGCATTGTTTTCCATGCGGCTGCACATAAGCATGTACCTCTTATGGAGGTCAGCCCCAATGAGGCAGTCAAGAATAATGTGTACGGAACACTTAAGACTGTTCGCGCAGCAGACAAGCACGGCGTGGAACGTTTTATCCTCATCTCGACCGACAAGGCCGTTAATCCCACAAACGTTATGGGCGCTACCAAGCGTCTCTGTGAGATGATCATTCAGACCTACGACAGGATCTCGAAGACCGAATTTGTGGCAGTAAGATTCGGAAACGTACTCGGAAGCAACGGAAGCGTTATCCCTCTCTTTAAGAAGCAGATAGAAGAGGGAGGGCCCGTTACTGTCACTCATCCCGACATAGTAAGGTTTTTCATGACGATTCCCGAGGCGGTCTCGCTTGTGCTTCAGGCAGGCGCCTTTGCCAAGGGCGGCGAGATCTTCGTGCTCGATATGGGAGAACCGGTTAAAATTCGAACCCTTGCAGAAAATCTTATCAGGCTTTCGGGATATGTTCCGTATCAGGATATAGACATTAAATTCACGGGACTCAGACCCGGCGAAAAGCTCTACGAAGAAGTACTTATGGACGAAGAGGGACTTCAGAACACAGCCAACAGCCTTATTCATATAGGAAAGCCCATCAAGATGGACTATGATGATTTCCTTTCGAAGATCGACGCTTTCTACGAATATGTCAAGGAAGAACCCACGGACATAAGGGAGAAGTTGATGGAGCTTGTTCCGACATATAAGCCGGCGAAGAACTGATCTTTACTGCGGGATGGAAAGTCCGCAATCAGTATAAAAAAGCGGTACGGCAATTTAGGGAGGAAATAATCCCCCGGGTTTGCCCGGATCGAAAAGGGGAAAAAGAGTGGCAGAGAGTATAGCAACCTGGTTCGCGACAACATTTGAGGGACTTCCTCACGAGCTTATAGTTTTCCTTGTGTCAATGGTTCCGATCGTTGAGCTGCGTGGGGGACTTATCCTTGCGCCGATCTTCGGCATGAACATAGTAAAAGCCATTCTCATCTGTCTCGCCGGCAACATGGTTCCCGTGCCGTTCATTCTTCTGTTTATAACTAAAATATTCGACTGGCTCAAAACCACACGTCTTCTCAAAGGATTCGCCGAAAAACTCGAAGCAAAAGCCATGGGTAAAAGTGATAAGATTGCTCGTTATGAATTCTGGGGACTTGTTCTTTTTGTCGGAATCCCGCTTCCCGGAACGGGAGCATGGACAGGATGCTTCATTGCCGCGCTTCTCGGAGTTAAATTCAGAAAAGCTTTTCCGGCCGTGATCCTGGGACTTTTGCTTGCAACAACGATAATGTGCATCATTACGTACGGAATTCCCGCTCTTTTCTGATCGGGATTGCTTTAAGCAACGTTGACACATACACATGTTTACGACATGAAATCAAGGTCAAATGAACAGATATATTGTAAAGTGGGAGCCTGATACGCAGAGTCATGTTATGGCAAGAGATCAGCGGCGGCAACAACGACGCTATGAGGAAAATCCATGGAAAAACTTCTTACAAAGGAAGATATCTTAATAATTCTCGATCAATACAGGATCGGCAGAAAACCTCTCGCAAAGCTTCTCGGTTGGGGAGAGACTACTGTCATGCAGTACCTTAGCTGTGACATTATTCCCGATAACGAATATACAAAAAAACTAAAGAAGCTTCTCGATGATCCCGGATATTACAGAAATATTCTTATAGAAGGAAAGAACAGAATCACTGCTGTAGCCTACAACAAGAGTCTTGCGGCGGTTGACACCATGTTTACGGGATCTCCTATATTAGAGTGCGCCACTTGGGCGTGTATGTGTATGGATGAAAAGCTTGCGGGTGTAGGAAAGAAGGATTGTTGTGAAGTCGGAGAGATCGGACTCTTAAGGCTTGAATCTGTGCTGATGTGGTCACAGATATTTGCCATAAGGCTGCTTGGCAAGCCTATCTTCGAAGATGAATTTCAGCCCGGAAAAACAATGATGCCATATAAATCTGTTGAAGAAGATTATCCGAGGCTTGTAACACTTGCCGCCACGTCCGGTGATTCTCTTTCGCAGGAAGTGAAAGAGCTTATCGCCAAGGTCAATGATGTGTTTATGTGGTATGGTCCGGCAGCACTGCTGGCGCTTATGAAGGCAGAGAACTACAGGCTTTGCGGTGCGCCGGGGGCGCGAAGAAGAAGGATCGTAAAGGCGGAAACACTAAGAAAAGCGTACAGCGAGGTGTTCGATCAGGCAGGCGTACGCAAGATTAAGGATATAGAATCGTATCTGCAAAAAAGAATTGCATTCATAAAAAAGAACCCGCCGTTATAAGCACCGGACAGGCTACACATGAAAGAAGTACAGATTTTGCGCGGTACGCACAGAGATGTGATAGGTAACAGAAATGCAAAAAGTCGGAGATCGCTCTCCGACTTTTGTTTTATTTGCTTTTCGTGTGATCAGCCGAGCTGAGCAAGTCTTGTTGTGACTTTCTCGTACATATCGGTGTACTTTTCGAGCTTTGCTTTTTCCTCTTCGAGCTTTGCGGCGGGCGCCTTGTTTACGAAGTTGGGATTTGCAAGCATGCCGTTTACACGTTTAAGCTCTCCCTCAAGGCGGGCCTTCTCTTTGATAAGACGCTCTTTCTCTTTCTCGAGGTCAACGAGGTCCTCAAGAGGAATGTAGATCGTTGCACCGGGGATGACCGATGAAACGGCATCGTCCCTGATACCTGTCTTGTCAGCAGCCGTAAATACCTCCGAAGCGGAAGAGAGCGATGCGAAGAAGTTCTTTGAATTATCGAATACCTTCAGTACGCCGGCATCTTCGGAAACAACATGAACGGCAGCCTTGCGTGAGAGCGGAACGTTCATGTCCGTGCGAAGCGCACGGATCGCCTTAACAGCTTCCTTGATGAGCTCAACCGACTCTCTCTCTGCAGGGAAGAGTGTTTCACGGCTTCCCTCGGGCCAGGATGCGATCATGATCGATTCGTTCTTATCAAGTGTTCCCTGCTCTTCTTTCAATGTGCAGAAGATTTCTTCCGTGATGAAAGGCATGTAGGGATGAAGAAGCTTAAGTGAGTCAACAAGCACGTGTGAAAGTGTCCACATGGCTGCTTTCTTTGAGGTTACGTCGCTGCCGTAGAGACGAGCCTTAACCATCTCGATATACCAGTCGCACAGCTCTTCCCAGATGAAGTCGTAGATCTTCTGGGCTGCGATACCGAGCTCGAATTTCTCGATCGAGTCTGTTACCTCGGTAACAACCGAAGCTGCCTTTGAAAGGATCCAGCGGTCTGCATCCTCGAGGATGTCGCGAACGCTGTCAAGGGGCGCTTCAAAATCAATGCTTATGCCTGCTTCCCTGCACTGGTTCATGTTCATCATGATGAAACGGGAAGCATTCCAAACCTTGTTGGCGAAATTACGAGATGCCTCAACACGCGACATGTAGAAACGCATGTCGTTTCCGGGTGCGTTGCCGGTGATGAGCGTGAAGCGGAGCGCATCTGCTCCGTACTGCTCGATGATTTCAAGAGGATCGATACCGTTGCCGAGCGACTTGCTCATCTTGTGGCCCTGATCGTCACGAACGAGACCGTGGAAGAGTACATACTTGAAGGGACGCTCGTGCATCTGCTCATATCCCGAGAAGATCATCCTGATAACCCAGAAGAAGATGATATCGTAGCCGGTAACAAGCACGTCGGTAGGGTAGAAGTACTTGAGTTCCTTCGTGTCCTCGGGCCATCCGAGTGTCGAGAAAGGCCAGAGAGCCGATGAGAACCATGTGTCGAGTGTGTCGGGGTCGCGCTCGATGTGAGTGCTTCCGCACTTCTCACACTTGTCGACATTGTCGGCCGAAACGGTGATATGACCGCAGTCCGCGCAGTAATATGCGGGGATCTGATGACCCCACCAGAGCTGACGGGAGATACACCAGTCACGGATGTTGTCTGTCCAGTTATAATAAGCCTTGTCCATACGCTCGGGGATGAGCTTGATGTCACCGTTCTTGATGCATTCAACAGCGGGCTTAATAAGCTCGTCCATTTTAACGAACCACTGCTTCTTGATCATGGGCTCAACCGTTGTATGGCAGCGGTAGCATGTTCCTACGTTATGTGCATGATCCTCGATTTTTACAAGGAGACCCATCTCGTCAAGCTCTTTAACGATCTGCTTGCGAGCTTCATAGCGGTCGAGACCCTTAAATTTGCCGCCGTTCTCGTTGATCGTGGCGTCGTCGTTTAAGATATTGATCTCGGGAAGGTTGTGACGCTTGCCTACCTCGAAGTCGTTAGGGTCGTGAGCGGGTGTGATCTTAACAACGCCCGTTCCGAATGTCATGTCAACATAGCTGTCGGCGATGATCGGGATCTTTCTGTCAACGAAGGGAAGCCAGAGAGTCTTGCCTACAAGATCCTTGTACCTGTCGTCCTCAGGGTTAACCGCAACAGCGGTATCGCCGAGCATTGTCTCGGGACGTGTTGTGGCGAAGATGAGGAACTTCTCCTTCGAGATGCTTCCGTCGTCCTCTACGAGCGGGTACTTGATATGCCAGAAATGACCTGCCTGCTCCTCGTATTCAACCTCGGCATCCGAGATGGATGTGTTACAAACAGGACACCAGTTAACGATTCTGGAGCCTTTGTATATGAGACCCTTTTTGTAGAGGGAAGTGAATACCTTGTTAACGGCCTTGTTGCAGCCTTCGTCCATAGTGAAACGCTCACGGTCCCAGTCGCATGATGAGCCGAGCTTCTTGAGCTGCTCAACGATCCTTCCGCCGTACTCTTTTTTCCATTCCCAAGCGCGCTCAAGGAACTTCTCACGTCCGAGCTCTTCCTTTGATGTGCCTTCCTTCTTTAAGGTCTCAACGATCCTTGCCTCCGTAGCGATGGAAGCGTGGTCTGTTCCGGGCTGCCAAAGCGCATTGTAGCCCTGCATCCTCTTTGTTCTGATGAGGATGTCCTGCATGGTGTTATCGAGAGCATGACCCATGTGAAGCTGTCCCGTGATGTTGGGGGGCGGGATCACGATGGTAAAGGGTTTCTTTGTCTCATCGACTTCGGCATGGAAGTACTTCTTCTCGAGCCACTTCTTGTATATACGGTCTTCGATTTCCGAAGGGTTATAGGTCTTGGCAAGCTCTTTTCCGGCTTTGCTGTTAGCATTATCTGCCATAACGATGCTCCTCCTCTTCTTATTATAATACATAGAGTTGATAATATATTGAAAATACTGTATTTGTCAAGAGGTGGGTCCACTCTTGCACTTTACGGTAAATATGATATAATCTTCAAGTTGACCAACTAAAAGAGATATTTAAGGAAGAAGTACTACTTATATGAAAAGAGAAGATGTCAGAAACATAGCCATCATCGCTCACGTTGATCATGGCAAGACAACACTCGTAGACTGCCTTTTGAAGCAGAGCGGTGTATTCAGAAGCAATCAGGTGGTTGAAGAAAGAGTCATGGACTCGAACGATCTCGAAAGAGAGCGTGGAATAACGATCCTTTCAAAAAACACCGCTGTAAACTATAATGGAGTTAAGATTAATATTATCGACACGCCCGGTCATGCCGATTTCGGCGGAGAGGTTGAGCGTGTGCTCAAGATGGTTAACGGAGTTATCCTCGTGGTTGATGCATTTGAGGGTCCCATGCCACAGACGAAGTTCGTACTTAAGAAGGCACTGGAACTTTCGCTTCCTGTTATTGTCTGCATCAACAAGATCGACCGTCCCGAGGCTGATCCCGAACGAGTCATCGATCAGGTACTCGACCTCTTTATCGAGCTTGACGCAAGCGAGGACCAACTTGATTGTCCTTTTGTTTATGCTTCCGCCAAGGCGGGCATTGCGATCCTTGAGCTTTCGGACAGCAGAGAGAACATGAAGCCTCTCTTTGACACGATCCTTGAATATATTCCGGCTCCTGAGGGAGATCCCGATGCGGGAGCACAGGTGCTCATCAGCACCATTGATTATAATGAATATGTCGGCAGGATCGGTTGCGGCAAGGTTGACAACGGTACGATCAGGGTCGGTCAGGATGCGATCATCGTGAACTACCATGATCCTGACAAGCAAAGGAAAGTCAGGATCAGCAAGCTCTATGAGTACGACGGTCTTAAGAAGGTCGAGGTTGAGTCGGCAACTGTCGGTTCGATCGTTGCGATCTCGGGTATCGAGGATATCCACATCGGTGATACGATATGTTCGGTAGAGAATCCCGCTCCGATCCCGTTCCAGAAGATTTCCGAGCCCACGCTTTCCATGAATTTCATGGTAAATGATTCTCCGCTTGCGGGACAGGAAGGAAAGTGGGTTACATCCCGGCATCTCCGCGAGAGACTCTTCAGAGAACTTAACACAGATGTCAGCCTGAGAGTCGAGGAGACAGATACAACGGAGGCTTTCAAGGTTTCCGGACGCGGCGAGCTTCATCTTTCGATCCTGATCGAAACCATGCGACGCGAAGGCTACGAGTTCGCTGTGAGCAAGGCACAGGTTATTTACAAGCAGGGCGAGCACGGCGAAAAGCTTGAACCCATGGAGCGCGCCATCATCGATGTTCCGGATGAATTCTCGGGAAGCGTTATCGAGAAGCTCAGCCAGCGAAAGGGTGAGCTTCAGGGCATGAGTAATGCGGCCGGAGGATACACAAGACTTGATTTCCTTATCCCCTCGAGAGGACTTATCGGTTACAGAGGAGAGTTCCTCACCGACACGAAGGGCAACGGCATCATAAACACGATCTTCGAGGGTTATGCTCCCTACAAGGGAGACATTCCTTCAAGAAAGCAGGGAAGTCTTATCGCTTTTGAGGACGGAGTGAGCGTTACATACGGTCTTTACAACGCGCAGGAACGCGGAGTTCTCTTTATCGGTCCCGGAGAAAAGGTTTATTCGGGCATGGTTGTCGGTCTTTCGGGAAAAGGCGAGGACATCGAGCTCAATGTTTGCAAGCGCAAGCAGATGAGTAACACCCGTTCATCGAGTGCCGATGAGGCTTTAAGGCTTTCACCCCCAAGGATCCTTTCTCTTGAGCAGGCACTTGATTTCATTGACAATGACGAGCTTCTTGAGGTTACTCCCACGAGCCTTCGTGTGAGAAAGAGGATCCTTGACAGCACTCTTCGCAAGAGAGCCAACAGATAATTAACGTGGTTCGATCGGTCGCGGTTGCGGGTGATCGAAAGCGGTATTATACTACAAGGTAATAGCGCTGATAAACACATAGGTAGAAGACACTTAAGGACAAAGCATTCGGATCATTTTTCGTAATGCGGCACGCGGCAGGGAAACGGCTCCCTGCAGGAAGGATATCATATGGAGAGAAGACTCTTTACATCGGAATCGGTAACCGAAGGACATCCCGACAAGATCTGCGATCAGATTTCGGATGCGGTGCTTGATGCGTTGCTTGAGCAGGATCCGCAAAGCCGTGTGGCTTGTGAAACATGCTGTACCACGGGACTCGTTCTTGTTATGGGTGAGATCACCACTAATGGCTATGTTGACATACAGAAGATCGTTCGCGATACTGTTCGTGAGATAGGATACGACCGTGCCAAGTATGGTTTTGACGCCGACACCTGCGGCGTTATGGTAGCACTTGATGAACAGTCAAGCGATATCGCCATGGGTGTTAATGTATCGGCAGAACAGAAGGCCGCTTCGGATATAGATATAACGGATGCAGGCAGTGTCGATGCGGAAAATTTGCTTAAAACAAAGTGCTCGGAGGCGGATCCGGACAATGTCGGAGCCGGCGATCAGGGTATGATGTTCGGCTATGCGACCAACGAGACGGAGGAGTACATGCCGTATCCGATTTCAATGGCGCACAAGCTTACGAAAAAGCTTTCGGAAGTCAGGAAAAACGGTACATTAAAGTATCTTCGTCCCGACGGGAAATCGCAGGTTACGGTGGAATATGACGAGGAAGGCAAGCCCGCAAGGATTGACGCGGTTGTTCTTTCCACACAGCATGATCCGGATGTTACTCAGGAACAGATCCATGAGGATATAAAGAAGTATGTATTCGATCCTGTTCTTCCGGGAGACATGATCGATGACAAAACAAGATATTACATAAATCCCACGGGTCGATTCGTTATCGGAGGACCGCAGGGAGATTCGGGTCTTACGGGACGTAAGATCATCGTTGACACCTACGGAGGTTACGCTCCGCACGGCGGCGGAGCCTTTTCGGGAAAGGATCCCACTAAGGTTGACCGTTCGGCGTGCTACGCGGCTCGCTACGTGGCAAAGAATATCGTCGCTGCGGGACTTGCCGACAAATGTCAGATACAGCTCAGCTATGCGATCGGCGTTGCCGAGCCTACATCGATCAATATTGACACTTTCGGGACAGGTAAGCTAAGTGACACGAAGCTTCTCGGTTTGATAAGAGAGAATTTTGATCTTCGCCCTGCCGGGATCATCAGGATGCTTGATCTCAGACGTCCGATCTACAAGCAGACTGCGGCATACGGTCATTTCGGACGTACGGATCTCAATCTGCCGTGGGAGAAGCTTGACAAGGCGGAGTCACTTCGTGTACAGGCGATGTAAGCAGAAGGTATTCGGAGGCACGATGATCACGCGGATCGTCGATCTGCATGATGGCATGTGGCGTTTTTGAAGTTGATTGACAAAACTGACATATTAATATAGCGTACAGATAGATATGCGTTATTATTCAAAATAGGATTGAGAGGGGAAAAGGCGATGGAACAGGAAAAGAAGCAGGTTGAGGCGATCACCTCCATGAAAGAGGATTTTGCCCAGTGGTACACCGACATAGTCATTAAGGCAGAACTCACGGATTATTCGAGCGTTAAGGGCTGTATGGTCATCAAGCCCGCGGGATATGCCATATGGGAGCTTATCCAGAAACAGCTCGACGAGAGATTTAAGGAAACGGGCGTTGAAAATGTTTATATGCCCATGTTCATCCCCGAGTCGCTTCTTGAAAAAGAGAAAGACCATGTCGAGGGCTTTGCTCCCGAGGTTGCATGGGTAACTAAGGGCGGACTTGAGCCGCTTCAGGAGAAGCTCTGCGTACGCCCCACGTCGGAGACGCTGTTCTGTGATCTTTATAGGAATATTGTTCATTCCTACAGAGATCTTCCCAAGGTATATAACCAGTGGTGCAGCGTTGTTCGCTGGGAGAAAACGACACGTCCGTTTCTCCGCTCGAGAGAGTTCCTTTGGCAGGAAGGTCACACGGCTCATGCCACAGCAGAGGAGGCCGAGGCACGCACGATCCAGATGCTCGACGTTTATGCGAACTTCTGCGAGGAAGTCCTTGCTATCCCTGTGGTAAGGGGTCAGAAGACGGATAAAGAAAAGTTTGCGGGCGCAATGGCCACATACACGATTGAAGCGCTCATGCACGACGGCAAGGCGCTTCAGTCCGGAACCAGCCACAACTTCGGTGACGGTTTTGCGCACGCATTTGATATTCAGTACACGGATAAAGACAACAAATTATCCTATGTTCACCAAACCTCATGGGGCATGACGACCAGGCTTATCGGTGCGGTCATCATGGTTCACGGCGATGACAGAGGACTTAAGCTTCCTCCCAGAATCGCTCCCACACAGGTTGTCATCATCCCCATCATGCCGAATAAGGAAGGCGTCATGGAGACTGTGGGACAACTTGCTGACAGCCTGAAGGCAAAGGGTATCAGAGTTAAGATCGACGATTCGGACAAGCGTCCCGGCTTCAAGTACTCGGAGCAGGAGATGAGAGGCTTCCCGGTAAGACTCGAAGTTGGTCCCAAGGATATCGAAAGAGGCGTTTGTGTTGCAGTCAGACGTGATACGCTTGAGAAGACAGAGGTTGCTCTCCGTGAAGCAGCCGACAGGACGGCAGAGCTTCTCGACACTATCCAGAAGGACATGCTTGAAGCAGCAAGGGTACACAGAGATGCTCATACCTACGAAGTAACCACATACGACGAATTTGTCGATACCATCAATAACAAACCCGGTTTTATTAAGGCTATGTGGTGCGGAGATCAGGCATGTGAGGACAAGATCAAAGAAGATACGGCTGCCACATCACGCTGCATCCCCTTCGGGAATCATAAACCCATTTGTGACAAATGCGTTTGTTGCGGTCGTCCCGCGAAGAAGCTCGTATATTGGGGAAGGGCCTACTGATAACCACCAAAACTTGCAAAGCAAGTTTTGAGTGCTCGAAGTGAAAAGATTGCGATGGTTCACCGCAAACTTTTCACGTAAGAGTCGCGAAGCCTGCGGAGCGAGTTATGATAAAATTTTCGAGGCACGAAGTGACGATGAAAATTTTATGCACGGAAGGAAGAATGCTTAATGATAGATTTTGATGAAGAAATATCAAGATTTGAAATGAGTCAGGAAACGGACAAAGTAGAAGAAAATATCCTCAATGCGGATATAAAGGATCTCGCTGATCTTCTCGATCAGTTCACAGGTGGATATCAGTATGAACAATAAGCCTTATGACAAGCTCGTGAGGATATCCGGCCGCCTTTATAACGACGGGTTGGCAAAGGCAAGAGTCAGGGATCTTACG
>JAEEGK010016183.1_pt1 | contig 16433 bp, 28 predicted proteins | sample 8958771 | NCBI WGS metagenome assembly JAEEGK01 (sample SAMN16246547, study PRJNA631951) | gut metagenome | biome: gut microbiome; feature: rumen; material: SC-attached | host: Bos | place: Iran: Karaj | collected 2018-10 | reverse complement strand
GATATATAATTAAACAAAATAAATTAAATTAAAAATAATTATTCACCATTAATTATTTATCAAAACAATAAAAATGAAAAAGAAACACTAAAATCTAGAAAGAAACAGATTTTTCTAGATTAATAATAACTTAATTAATATTAAAATCATACTAATATCTAATATAAAAATAAATAAACATATTCTAATCTTTTAATTGGAAATTATTCTTATTAGTTTAACTATTAAGATTATATTTGGAAATGATAAACATCCTCAATTAAATTATGTTGAATTGGAAAATTTCTTCCCTGGATATGAATTTAAAAAGATTTGGAATGATAAAACTCAAAGTATAAATCGAGATATTGATTTAGGGTTTGGTGGTTATGTATATGCCGAGCCTGGTATGTATGGAAATGTAGTATTATTAGATGTTAAGAGTATGCATCCACATTCAGCCATAGCTATGAATTTATTTGGCAAATATACAGAAAGATTTGCAAATTTAGTAGAGACACGTGTTGATATTAAAGAAAAGAATTTTGATAAAGCCAGATGGAATGGAAAGATTGATAAATATCTAAATGATATTAATAATGCTAAAAAGTTATCTACAGCGCTAAAGACTGCTATAAATTCTGTATATGGTTTAACTTCTGCTAAAATAGTGTTATAATATAAGTAAGTAATAAAACTCTGATAAAGGAGAGAATTATGAAAAAGTTTAATAAGTTTATCCTATTATTACTTTCATTAGTGTTTGCTTTAAGCTTCGCGGTTTTTGCTATACCAAATCCAGATGAAGCACCAGAAATTTATAATGTACGTTGGAGTAGATATACTGCAAGATGGGCAGTAGATGGTTACGAAAGTAAATTTCAAGTATCTCTCTATAGAGATGATAGAAAAGTAATTACTAAAACTACTACAAATAAGAGTTATAATTTTGTAAGCCATATGTCAAGAGGTGTTTATACATACTATTTTGAAGTAAGAGCTTACAATGAATATTATGGTTGGAGTTCTTGGGAACAATCTGATTATACTTATATTACTCATGATGACCCAGTTGCACCTACTGTATCACCAGTTGATCCAGGGGGTGGTGGCGGACCAGGGAAACCTTCTCAACCAGAACACAAGTAGTATATCAACCAGGTGGAGCAGTATCTGTTCCTGGTAATTGGATAAATAATAATGGTGCATGGTATTTCTTATATGCAAATGGAATTTACTGCACTAATACTTGGCTTCAATACAATGGACATTGGTATTATTTTAACGTTTCAGGACAAATGGTAGTAGGTTTTGTCACTATAAATGGAAAGACTTATTATTTAAACCCAGATGGAACTATGGCTACTGGTACTATAGTTTTCAATGGGATTACCCATTTCTTTAATCAAGATGGTGTAATGGTTCATTAATTATTAAATCTTTTTGGTAATTAAGCGTTTAACATATAAATTATAAAGGTGAAAAATATGAAAAAGTTATTTAAAAAGTTTTTATCTGTGTTACTTATATATAGGATGCTCTTTACAACAAGTGCCTTTATTACTTTTGCAGATGCATTAAATAACGAAGAAACAACTACAACTGTAGAGGCGACTGAAGAAAAAGAAATTGCAGATGCAGAAACTACAGAAGTTGAAGAAACAACAACATTAGAAGAAACTGCTGAAACTGAAGAAGTTGTGGATGAAGAAACAACAGTAGCGGAAGATACTAATGTCCCAGAAGAAACTACTGAAGTAGAAGAAGTTGTTGAAGAAAAGAGTTCAGAAGAGCTTCTTGAAGAACCAGAATTTGATGAGACTACTGAAGTAGAAGAAACAAGTGGTGATGAGCTTGTAAACTCACTAGAAGAATCGACAAGTAGTGTTGAGTTAGAGAGTTCAAATGAAGAAACTACAGAAGAGACTGTAGTGGAAGAATCTACCGAATTGGAAGAAACAGTAGTTTTAGAAGATACTGAATCAGAAATTACAAAAGAAGAAATTTTTACTGCATGGGAGAATTATGTATTTAAATTTACTATGCCTTCGCAAGGGATTCCTGCTTGGTTTAATAAAATTGATGGTCCAACTGATATAGAGTATAATTCAAGTGTCTTACCTGGGAAACCAGTAGTTGTTCCTGTTGTATACATAGGAAACTATTCTGGATCTCTAGCTGAAGTTTACATAAGAGTTGGTTGGCTTAATGGAGGCCCTTCAGGACCTTGGTGCAGTGATGAGCAAATCGATTCATGGGTTGCTCAATGGAATGCTGGCCCAATGTCTCCGTTTGATATTTGGGCTAATCTTTCTAAAGTTACAGCATCAAGTGTAAAAACCAATCCGAATAGAACAAGTTATAGTGTAGGCGAGAAAATAAATTCAACTGGATTAGTTTTAAATTTATCAGGTCTTGATTTTGAAAATATACCAGTAGCTTATGATAAGCCAGAATTTGAATATTAATTCTCATATGAGTTAAGAGATGAAAATAAGAATCCTATTGTTGGTGAAACTATCACAGCAGATACAAAATATGTTAGATTCCATTTTAATGGTGCAGTTTATGAAGATGTTGAAATTACAATAGTTCCTCCAACAACATTTACATTTACAAATAGTTATGGATATTTTGATGGATCAGAGAGTAAGACAAGTATAGAATATAAATCAAATGAGTTAGAGACTAAACCTATAAAAGTTCCAATTCCATATCTTACTAAAAATAATGGAAAATTTGATCTTGGTTGGAATGATGGAACAAGTGATTTGAGTGATTCTGAATTAAGTACTTTTATAAACTCTTAGAAAAATAATCCTGCTTCAGATGTTACCATTAATGTAAAAGCTTATGATCAATCTACATCGGAAGGAGAGTATGTAAATGTAAGCACTCCTGCGACAAAAACAACTTATTATGTAGGTAATAAATTTGATCCTAAGGGACTTGCCTTTGAAGCATTTGATGATGGAAAGAATCATAAAAAAATAATTAAATATGATGATGCACAATATAAAAGACTCTTTGATACTACATATGTATATCTTGATAGTAATAAAGATCCAATATCTACAAATGCTATCACATTAGAAACAAAATATGTGGGTGTGAAGTTTAACAATATTATTACCCCAATTACTGAAGTAACTGTATCTGCTAAACCTCAACCATCTCCAGGAGGTGGTGGCTCAGGTGGAGGAGGTTCAAGTGGTGGTGCCGGTCATGTTAGTGAAGGTGTCATTGTTAACGCAGAAACTAATGTTTCAAGTGTAAATAATATTCCACAAAACAATCTCTTATTTAGCAGAGAACTTGCATATGTATTATTAGTATCATCAGAGAATATAAATAAGCATATATCTAAAGTTACAGACCAATATGGAAATGAGGGATATGGAGTATGGTTAAAATATCCTGGAACCGCATCAAGTTGGTTTTTCTTATCAGGAGATATAGCTGCAAATGGCCAAAATGGCACATCAGGATTTTTAAAGAGTGGAGCGTATTATCTTGAATGGGAAGGTCAATATAATTGGTATAATTTCAATGAAAATGGACTTTGCATTAGTTAATTATATAGTATTTAATGGGGCCTAAGAGCCCCATTTTTTATGGAAAATCTTGAAAAATTCTTAAAAAAAATGTATAATTTAATTAACAATAAAAACTGTTTATGGAGGGTTTATATGGCTTCAAAAAGTAATTCTTCAATTGAGAATGTCTACAAGTTAAATGGTAACGTTCCTCTTGGTGTTGCGATTCCTTTTGGTTTACAACACATTTTAGCAATGTTCGTATCAAATGTAACTCCAATCATTTTAGTTACTGGTGTTGCACAAGTCATGGCGGACCAATGAGCACACATCTTGTATCATTTTTAATTCAAAACTGTATGTTTATCGCTGGTGTAGCTTCACTTATCCAAATCGCAGGTATTTGGAAAATTGGTAGCAGACTCCCTATCATCATGGGTATCAGCTTCACTTTCCTCGCAGCTATGATGACTGCAGCAGGAAGAGACTATAACATTGCAATGGGTGCAGTTATCGTTGGTGAATGTGTAGAAGGTCTTCTTGGTTTATGCTACAAATATTGGAAAGGTATCCTTTCTCCAATCTTATCAGTTTGCGTAGTTTGTGGTACGGTCTTTCACTTTTCACTGTTGGTACTAACTCATTTGGTGGTGGTGGAACTTATCTTCCAGATTTCGGTGCTCCTAAATATTGGATTATCGATTCTATTACTCTTGTAACTTGCCTTTCATGGTCATATCTTGCTAAAGGACCTATCAGAGCTCTTTCTGCTCTTGCTGGTCTTATTGTAGGTTATATCGTATCAATTCCATTTGGTCTTGTTGATTTCAGTCAAATCATGGCAAGAGGCGTTGTTGCATTCCCACAACACTTCCAACTGGTATGCATAAGTTTGAACTTGGTGCTATCATTTCAATGACAGTTATATTCCTTGTATCTGCTACAGAAACAATCGGTGACTCTGCAGCACTTTTCCAAGGTGGTCTTGATAGAGATATCACTACTGAAGAAACTTCTGGTTCACTTGCCTGTGACGGTTTTGATTCTGCACTTGCTGGTATATTTGGTTGCTCACCAATCACAAGCTTCTCACAAAACGTTGTTCTTTGTGCAATGACTAAAGTTGTAAATAGATTTGCATTAGGAACTGGTGCAGTTATCCTTATAATTGCTGGTTTCTTACCTCCACTTGCTGGATTCTTCAAAACTATTCCACAACCAGTTCTTGGTGGATGTACTATCATGATGTTTGGTCAAATCCTTGTATCTGGTATGCAAATGATACATAGAGCAGGATTCAACGATAGAAACTTTACTATCGCTGCACTTGCACTTTGTATAGGTGGTGGATTTACTGCTACTGATTCAAATACTATTTTCCAATTTGCTCCACAATTAGTTAGAGATATATTCTAAAATAACGTTGTTGCAGTTGTATTCATAGTATCAGTAGTACTTAACATCTGCTTACCAAAAGAGAAATAATTATAGTATATTCTAAATATCTATAAATAAAAAAGCACTCTAAAAAGAGTGCTTTTTTAATGTTTAAAATGTATATTATATGATATAATATACATACGAAAAATGAATATAAAATTTATATAAGAAGCCATTTTGAATTTCGGTGTAAACAAAAAATATCAATACCTTCAAATTGACTGCAAATAACACAAGATATATATGAATTATGAGAAGTGGCGACACTTCTCGTTTTTTTTCTTGTATTGCAGCATAAAATAAGGAGGTAAAGTTTATGCCGAAAATATTTAATATTTTTAGTAAATTGAAAAAGTATGAAAGGTTCTTAATTAAAGAAGAAAAAAGCGAGAAAACAGTTCATAAGTATATTGCGGATGTAAAGAGATTTAAAAAGTGGTGTGAAGAAAACAATAAAAGCTTATTTATTACAAAAGAAGTTATATTAAGATATAAGAATTACATATTTAATAATATATCTCATAAAGCAGTGAATTCTAATCTATCATCTTTAATATCTTATTTTAAATTTATCGATAGATATGACTTAATAGTAAAAAGAGAAAAAGTATCTAAAAGGTTATTTTTAAATTATGAAAAAATGTTGACTAAAAATGAAATTAATAGATTAATAGAAACTGCAATTAAAAATGGCAAAATAAGACTTGCATTAATAATAACATTTATTGTTAATACTGGTGTTAGAGTGTCTGAACTTAAATATATAACTATAGAAAACTTAAAAGATGGAATTGCATTGTAAAATGTAAAAATAAGACAAGGGAAGTAATAATACCTAAAAATATGTGTAAAGAACTTCTAAAGTATTGCAGCATAAATCACATTAAAGAACATATATTTATTACAAAATCAGGGAAATTTATCGATAGAAGAAATATATGGAGAGATATTAAGAATTTGTGTAAAGAAGCAAAAGTTAATGAAGAAAAGGTATTTCCACATAATTTAAGGCATTGTTTTACAATAGAATTTTACAATAAGACTAAGGATTTAGATAAATTAGCGCATATACTAGGCCATAGTAGTATTGAAACATCAAGAATATACACAGCAGAAAGTATAGATAATTATAGAATCCTAATAGAAAAGATAGAACTACCAAGAATAAATACGACATAATATTAGTTTTGTCATATTTAATACTTAATATTATACACAATTTCTTTAAAAATACAAGAATAATCCAATTAATTTTTTATATATTTACTAATTAAGAGCCCATGCTATGATTTTCATCAAAAAAAGTACGAGAAAAAACATAGATGGCTTATTTGTTTTGTATGGATTATAGTTTTGAACATAAAATAACTCTTTTTTAAGGCAACAAAAATTAAGTATTTGTAATGTCTATATAAGAAAAATTATAAAATTAATAAATGTTAATGATTCTTTACATATTTGCCAATATAATTTGATGACAAAACTAATATTATGTCGTATAAGAATTATGATAAATGAAAAAATGAAAATAACAATAACTCTGTTTTTTGTATTTTTGATGGTTTCTTTTGTGTCAGCTGGGCAATTAATCGAAGTTGATGGCTTTACAATGTATTCAAATGATTATGGAGAAATTGCTAAAGATACTTGGCTGTGGATTGATACAAATAAAGATAGCATAGATGAATGTTATAGATTTGAACAAAATGGACACCTTTCTATAAATTATAAAGATAAATATGGAAAAGAAACGAATGAATTTGGTCAATTAATAGAAAATGGCGAAGTAATTAAAAAGATGCTGTCTAATGGGGAAATTTTAAATAAGAAAAAAACTCCAGAAAATGAAATGTTTGCGTTTTTAGGGGATATCATAAATTACAAACCTAAATATGAAAAAGATAAATGGACAGGGGAAGAAATAGAGATTAATTATTATGAAACTAATGATATAAAAGAAACTATAGACGGACAAGTTTTATATGGTAAAAATAACTATCAAGAAGATATAGATATATTAGATGGGGAAACTGCAGAAACTGGTGTTATATATTCAAGTGCTAAATCATCAGAAATCAGCGATGGTGTTAATTATGATAGTGATATAGTTGCAGGAAAAGATTATAGAAATTTTATAATAAGTAAAAATAAGTGTGATGAAAAAGTTATAGAAGTTTATGTTTATGGTGGGAATAGGTGGAATGATGTATTGGTTTTAAATGGTAATGGGGCATCAGTAAAATTTGAATTAAATAAAAATAATTATATTAGATTTGAAGTAGCTGTTACTATAGGTTTAACTAGTATAGCTTTAAATATTGTTGCAAATTTAGTAACAATATATTGTTGTAATAGAGTTATACGTTCCGTTCAAAGGAATGATGTTTTGAATGAAATTGCAAAAATACTAAGAAAAGGAGGAAAATAACAATGGCTGATAATGCAAAAAATGATGAAGATATAAGAATTTGGAAAGCAATATATGATTTAGGTAATGAAATCAAAGATTTAAGAGAAGATATTGAAAATATAGAATCAAAAGTTAAATCAATTAAAGAAAGTGATAAAGTTAAGACTAAAATAAAAAATATTAATGATAATTATACAGCTTTTATTAATAATTTTGATAAATATTCTAATGAAGATAGAATAAAATTTCTTGAAAATTTCAACAAGTCTCTTTTATATTTAATTAGAATATCTGGTTGTATATTATTGTTTTATGTTATTTTATTTAGAATTAGAAGTTATTGTATTTTCTTTAGAAAGGGGTTCTAGTGTCAAGAGTTAAAGCGTTAAATTGCAGTCATGCATATTTACGTGCTGCAGAAAGATGTGGTTGGAGAGGAAAACAGCGACATTCATAATGAAATCTGCCCAAAAACACGGATTGACTTATGAAAATGTTGTTGATAATGAATGATTAAGGACTTTTCTAAAGAATAGACAGAAACCTACTTTTAGAAGAATAAAATATTATAAAGGATATATTTTTGTATTTGCTTCTACAAGTACAAAATGTTATACTGTATATCCATATCCTTATGAGAATGAACCAAAAAAGGAGGATTCCAATAATGATGAACAATAATTATGATATACCGTCTAGAAAAGTATTAAATAATACGGAATTTTGGAAAATGGTTGACAAATATGAACTTATTAAAAAAGGTAAGATTGTAGGTGCTATTAACCTTATCGTTAAAGCTTATAAACGTCATAAATCAAACGATGTAGAACAAGCTTTAATTGATTTTCAATTATTAACAAATAGTGATAAAGTTTCTAGTTATGAAAGAAATCAAATAAAAAGGAAATTGGGTAAAGAAAATGAAAAATAAAGCATTAAAAATTATATTTTGTAGCACTTTATCTTTTTCTTTGGGTATATTTGTTAATAAGGTCATACATAGAATTAATCATAAAACTTCAAGATTAGGTTGTTTATATATAGAACATAATAATAAAAAAGTTACTAATTTATATGTACAACTTAATGAACAACTAGAAGAATTATTGAAAAGTGATAAAGTTATATTTGACGTAGCTAAACTTGATATTTCGAAATCGCATAAATAACATGTGCTTTAATGAAGAGGTGAAAAAATGTTTTTAGAAGAAATAGAAAAAGAAACACAATTAATGCAAACAATGGATACTAATTCAGAAGAGTATCAAAAGAAATTGAACTCAATAATTAAATTGAGTGGTGTGGCAGACAGAATGATTAAAAGCAAGGAGGTAAAAAAATCTTTGGACGAAGAAAAGTTTGAGTTCCAAAAGATTCAAGCTGATATTAATAATGGTATGAATGAACGAAAATTATCAGCTGAACTTGATAAGGAATTAAGACAAGAAGAAAAAGAATCTGAAGAAAGAAAAATTAGATTAATCCTTGGAATATTAGGTATTATTGTGTCACCTACTGTACAAGTTATTTCTTTGATATTTTATCATAGATTAGCTGTCAGAACGTTGGCAATGGAATATATTGATAACGGTGTTTCTCCAAGATTATTTGGTGAATCTATGCAAAATGTTAATCAATTCATTAAAAAGTAAAGTTTAAGAGTCGCAAAGACTCTTATCTTTTCTCGCAAAAAAAACATGTTCTATTATGAAAAGTAGGTTTTAACCATGAAGAAATTAGTATTAGTAGGTAAGGTTCTACTAGGTGTTGCTACAGTGATAAGCACAGGTTTTGGTGTTGCTGCTTTTTTTAGAGGTGAACGCTTAGACAAAAAGTCTTGTGATCAAATTGCAACTTCTATAAGAGAACAAGAAAAAGCTGAAAAAGAAGCTAAGAAAAATGGTTAAAAAGAATGTTAAAGAACAAGAGTCTAAATAATTAAGACTCTTTTCTTTTTTTTAGAAAGGAGGCTTCATTTATGATAACTTCGGAACTTTCAAATTATGAAAAAATAAATAAATTATATTATTTTGTTAATAATAAATTTAAAGATCCAAACGAATCATATTCAGAATTAAGATTGTATGATAGGAGTATTGAGCAGACTACAACTCTCAATATTATAATTGATTGTATGGATGGTATAAACAAAGACCCAGAAGATGTAATCTTCAACAAATGTTTATGTTATGAATGTTATTTAAAACAGTTGAAAAGTGAAAATGTGGATAATAAAAATAATAATGCTATTTATTTTTTAACTGTTAGTATTAAAGTATTTAATGTTTTAATTGATTATTTAAAAATTTACTAAATATATTAATAAAGGAGGAAGTAAATTAATATGAAAGCAAGAAAAATTTTGCCAGTTATATTTTCGTTAGCTGGTGGCGAAGGAGTTATTGTAACTTCATATTTAACAGCAAAAACTACATTTAAAATTGCTGGGAATAATAAAGATGAGAAATTATCTAAAAAAGAATTTAGTAAAAAGTATTGGAAGGATTATATTCCGGCACTTGTGTCTGGAAGTATAACTATTGCATCGATTGCTAGTTCTTGTATTATAGGAAAGAGTACGGAAGCATCATTAAGCGCAGCTTGTATAGCTCTATCAGGGTTATAATAAATATAAGGATAAAGTAAAAGATGTTTTAGGATTGGATAAGCATGAACAAATAATGACTGAAATTGCAAAAGATGAGTTAAAAGAAAAAAATATTAACCCATCTTATCGTGATGGATTAATTCTTTGTCATGAAGAACATATTGGTTGGTTTGAAACAACCCCAGAAACGTTAGCATTAGCTTATGCAGATTTAAATCAAAGATTAATGTGTTATGATTATGGGAAAACAGCATATTATTCTATGCGATATAATTTTGTAAATGATCATGATATTCATTTATTATATGTAGATAAAGATGATGAAGAATTAAATAAATCAATGTGGGGATGGTCTTCCGAATATTTATGGGATATATATGGATATTGTTGGATATATATGGCTTGCGAAGATAGTGTCACTGATGATGGACAAGAATTTAAAGAAATTATTAAAAAAGAAAAAAATAGTTTATTCTACTCAAAAAAATTTATTTATTTTTATTCCTTTTTATAACAAAAATTTAAAAGAATATAAATTACCTCTTTTTAAGGATAAAGATATAGGAATTTATGAATATTGGCAAGCTCATATTCAAGATTCACAAATTGATGAAGATTTTGATACTGAAGATGAACAATCAGATTTGGCAAAAAATTTTTGTTATAAAGAAATAAAAGAATATATTTTACTTTTAAAAAAAAATGGTTCTTCAATTGTTTCGAATCAAAAATATTTAAAATAATAAAATTATTTTATTGTTTCATATTTTGATTTGAAAAATAAATTTATAACAATATTTTATTTATATAAATAAATTTTTTACTATTTATTATATTTTTACTTGGCTTTTAATTATAATATTAATTATAGTTTTATTAATAATTTATTGATTTTTATTTAATTATGATTTTTAAATTTTTCAGATATTAGGTTTTTACTAATTATAAAAAACGCTGAAGTAAATGTAGTAAACTATAGAGTGAAAAATCATAAATTCAAAATAAATATTTAAACAAATAAAAAATTCACTTAAAAAATTATTTTCTACTTCATAAAAACTCAAAAGCTCAAAAATAAAATCAAAATAATTTTCAATTCAAAAACTTCATAAACTCCTTTTAATTTCGCTGAATAAAAAAATTCATTTAAAAAACTAAAATTTCCAGAAAAAACCAAAAAAAAATAAAAAATACAAATCATATCTAAAAATATCCCGCCAATCAACATAAATTATTTAGCCATATTTAATAGTATTTAAATTAAAATAATAAAAATGTTCCAAGCGAAATTAACAGAAGGAATCCTTTTAAAAAAATTAATAGAAAGTATAAAAGATTTAGTGACAGATATAAATCTTGAAATTACAGCAACAGGAATATCATTACAAGCAATGGATTCATCTCATGTAGCTTTAGTAACATTAAATTTATCATCAGAAGGTTTTGAAGAATATAGATGTGATAAACAAATGACGCTTGGAGTTTCAGTTCAAAATTTAAGTAAAATTATGAAATGTGGAGGCAATGATGATACTATAACTTTAAGTGCTGAAGATGAACCAAGTGCTTTAAATATTAAATTTGAAAATTTAAGTAAGTTTATATTTATTTTATTTATATTTTAGAGTTAAAAAAAGAAAGTGAATTTAAATTAAGTTTAATAACAATTGATAGTGAACATTTAGGAATTCCTGATACACAATATTCATCAATGGTTACTTTATCTTCAAGTGAATTTACTAGAATTTGTAGAGAATTATATTCACTTAATGAAACAGTTAATATTGAAACTTCTAAAAATTCAATTAAATTTTCTGTTAATAGTGAAAATGTTGGTGGAAGTATTAAAATAGAAGAAAATGAATCTTCTAATTATGATGAACAATGCATTATTCAAGTTGAAGAAGCTGTTAATTTATCTTTTGCTTTAAGATATTTAAATATGTTTACTAAAGCTTCTACTCTTTCTCCTCTTGTTTCACTTTATTTATCTACTGAATTTCCTTTAATGGTTGAATATATGTTGGCTCAATTAGGAGTTCTTAAATTTTATTTAGCTCCTAGAATTTCTGATGATAATGGATAATTTTATTTAATTTTTTTAATTTTTAAATTTAATATATAGAAATAAACTAAAAAATGTTATTTATATTAAATGAATAAATATTAATTAAAAATCATTTTAAAAAAAAATAAAAATAAAAAAATTAAAATAAATATTAATAACCAAAAAAAAAAAAATGGAATCTCAAGATGAAGAATCCAAAGAACTAGAAAAGCAAATAAAGCCAATATTAGAGCTTTTAGTATACAGCATTATAAAAGACAAGCCAAAAAATATAGTAAAATAAAATATATAAAAAACAGCCAATATATATGATAGAATACCTAAAAGAAAAAGGAGGATACACATCAAGTGGTTTAACAATAGAAGAGAAAAAAGAATTAGAAAATCTTCGAAAAGAAGTGAAAGAATATCGTGAAAGAGAAGAAGAAAATAAATCAGAAAAAAGTGAAACAAGTGAGAAAAGTAATTCATCAGAGAGTAATTCAGAAGATGAGAAAGAAGTGTCCATACCACATGACACATTCATGTAGAAGACATTTTGTTCAGATTCACAAAAAGACTAGATAAAAAAATCAAAATGTCCATTAACATCAGATAAATCCCAATAAGTGAATTTACAGATAAATAACTTTGGCCTAGATTTAGAAAAGAACAACTTTATAATCCAGTTATTGAATTAACAATGATATATAAATCAAATTTGATTGAGACATTGATTTTAATAGAAAAAATATAAATGAACTTATACAAAAATAAATATGCTTTAGATAATATAAATGGATTGTTACCAATTTAAGTTCAGGTGAATATTTAAGTGAAAATATGACAAAATGGAATTTTAGAAGATAATATTTATTCTCAAACAAGAAAAGCTCTTAAAAAAAATCATATGAAAGATGCAATGGGAGATTTATATACTAGAATTAATGGTTTAACTGGAAATTTATTATTTGGACATGATTTTTAAAAATTTAGGAAAAAACCAATTTTCTAGTACTTATCATTTAATTATTAATATACATATTCCTTTTGAAACTTTTTATCATTTTAAATATGTTGTTAATGAAACTTTTATGAAAGTTCCTGTTACTCAAAATGATGATACTGATTTGAGATTTTAGAAAATTTAAATCTTATGGTCCTTGTGCTAAGAATTATGATAAGAAAAAAGGAGAAAATCAAATTTTTGAAGAAATGTTTAGTTAAATGTTTTTGTCTTTTTTTTTTTTTAAATATTTTTTTTGAATTTATTTAAAATATTTTTTTTAAATTTCCAATTAAATAATTTATATTTGTTTTATATTTTGAATTAAATAAAAAACAGATTTTTTTTCATTTAAATATAAAAAAATATTTTAAAAAAAAACTAAATTTAAATGATAAAAAAGTAAATTTCAAAAATGAAAAAAAAACTAAAAAACGACAAATTTAAAATAAAGAAAAACCATATGAAAAAAAACTTAAAAAAAATAAAATACATTTTGAATAAAAAAACTATAATAAAAAAATTTATTTAATATAAATAGAAACATGACTAACACCCTAAGAAGAATCACAAGGATTTTTATTAATTTTACTTCCAAAAGTTAAAACAATTTCATTACCTTTATAAAGTAAAATAACTATTCACTACCATAAATATTAATTCCATATTTTTTACAATTTCTAATTAAAACTTTATCACAACAATTAGAATTATCATACCAAATAATTTCATTATTAAATTTAATATGGTTTGGTTCAAATTTCTGGCTGCTAATTTGTCGAAAGATAAATTTATTTTTTTGAAAGTAATTGAGCCATTAAATAAACACTAAAAAAAATCTGATTTTTTTTTTCTATGAAATTTTTGACTTGATAAACAATTTTAGAATGTTTATCTTGTTCAGATAATTTTGAATTTAATATTTTTTGCATTGAAGGAGAATATTTTTTTGAAATTAAAAGAAGGTTTTAAATATATGATATGGAACAACATCTTTTAGAATATTATCTTTTTGGCTTTAAAGAATGAATATGTTAATTGTTATTATCTTTGTCTATTATACTTGAAGAATTTCTTGTTAAACTTATATTGTTTCCTGTGTAAGTTTACCTTTGGTAATATTAGTTTTTATTTTCTTCATTTTTTTTTTTTATTTTTTTTAATTTTTTAGGTTTTTAGAAATTAAATACTTTATCTTATTCAAAATATTTATTTTTTTTTTGTTTTTGTTAATATATATGAATGATGTTGATAATAAATTGAATCCTCCTGAAGAATTTTTCCAAAGTAATATTGGGAAAGAAGTTATTGTTAAATTACAAACTAATGAAGTATATAAAGGAAGATTAATTTCTTTAGATGGAGCTATGAATGTTTATCTTCAAAATTCAGAAGAAATTTTAGATGATCCAAAAGAAAAAATAAAACATTTTAAACATTTATTTATAAGAGGAAATAATGGTAAAATTATATTTTAATTAGTTTTAGTTTTATATATTTCAAAATACAAAAAACCAAGTAAATAAAGGAGAATAATAGAATAAAATATAAACAAAAAAACATATAATTAAATATAATAAAATTATAATTAAAAAATTAAAATAAAACAATTAAATTATAAGTTCATTTAATTAATTAAATATCATTTAAAAAAGAAAAAATTTAAGTATTAATATTCAATGTAGTGAAAACACAGAATATATAACTTTTAAAGAGATTAATTCTAAAAAATTTCCATTATTTAAATTATTAAATATTATTTATTGGAAAAAATATATATTATGTATTATTAATTTATTATTTCATTAAAATATAAATAATTTAAAAAGAATAAAATTTCTTTATTAAAAATTATTTTTTAATGTTAGAAGAAATAAATAAATAATGGAATAACATAAACATTTAAAAAACGAATCTAATATAGATATTAAATATTATTATTTTCATTGAACCTCACAAGAACATAATTGATGAATTTATGATTTAGTTAATTTAAAAAAATCAAAAATTTAAAAAATAAAGAATAAAGAATAAAGAAATTTTCCTTTTTTCTTTTCTTCTGAAAAACGATAATGATAAGATTAAATTTAATGATTGAATTAAAGTATAAAAAAATTATGAAATTGATATTTGTGATTATGATATGAAAGAAACGATGATTTTTATAAATGAAGATGAAGAAAATTTAAAATTGTATTTTAAATAATAAAAAAAAATAATAATTCATTTAAAAAATAAATTTATTATACATTCATTAATATTTTTTTAAAAATATTAAAAAACTTACTATGGACAATTCGCAAATGGAAAATTACGAAAGGCAATTTCCAATAATAACAGAATCTAAAAAAGGAAATGAAATATTAGAAAAAATATTACAAAGTGAATATGCAGTAATAGGAATAGATATAGAAGCAGCAGTAGAAATGAGTAGATTTGGTTTATTATGTTTAATCCAAGTAAATAAAAAAAAAATAACTTTATTTTTATAATTAAAAATTTGAAAGATAGCATATAATGATCAAGCTTTTATTTTTGATATGTGTGCAATGAATTACAAAGAATTAAAATTAAAAGAAGTAAAAATCAAAAATTTTTTAATAAAATAAAATAATATTTTAGTTATTTTCAAGAAATAAAATAATAAAAGTATTTCATGATTGTATAGAAGATATTTCAATATTATATAATTCATGTCATATAAAAGAAATAAAAGGTATTTTTGATACTCAAATTGCACATAGGATGATATCAAATGATATATATAATTTAAATAATAAAAATAATTCTTCAATTTCACTCGCAATGTTAATAAAAGAATATTGTGGAATTGAATATGAAATAAAAGGAGAAATGCATAATTTAATGTCTCATAATCCTTATTTATGGAAAGAAAGACCAATAAGTAGAAAACTAAATTTTTATGCTGGAAATGATGTGATTTATTTACCTAAAATTTATGATATTATTTGTGATAATTGTGATAGGAAAATTATTAAGAATGTTACAGTTGAAAATATTTTTGATGAATGTAAAAAATATTTAAAGTATGTTAATATTAATTTGAAGATTAAAAATTTTAATAAAACTAATATTTTAAAAGGAACTGAAATTCAAGGTTTGATTAAGTATATTATTTTTTATTTATTTATTTAGAAATTTTCAAAATTATTGTGTTTATATTCAATTAAATATTGGTTACATTGGAATTGTTATTGAACAAAAATTTGTTAATTTATTAAAAGAAAATTATTCTCTTGGAGATATTATTTTATTTAAAATTGTTGAATTAGATAAAGTTAAGAAAAGATATATTTTAGAAATTAGTCCTAATAATAATAAAAAATTATTTGAAGGATTAAATGTAGAAGAAAAAACTTTTTAAACAAAATATTAATTAAAAATTT
>JAEEGK010016179.1_pt1 | contig 16437 bp, 3 predicted proteins | sample 8958771 | NCBI WGS metagenome assembly JAEEGK01 (sample SAMN16246547, study PRJNA631951) | gut metagenome | biome: gut microbiome; feature: rumen; material: SC-attached | host: Bos | place: Iran: Karaj | collected 2018-10 | reverse complement strand
CATCTATACATTTTTTTAAATTTTTATTACATATTATTTCATTCTCATTTTCACAGTTTGATATATTTTTATTACAACCACCATTTGGACATCGGAAATATCCTATTGGACATGATGGTAATATTGGACATTTTTCATATGTATCTGTACATGTTCCATCATAACACGAAATTTTATTTTTTGGACATCCATTTTCTCCATTTTCTGAATTTTCTGAATTTTGAGAAAAAGATGATTCTTGATGAAGTCTTCGAGATATTATGATATTTGATGCACGAATATTTCCAATACATAAATTTTGAGATGAGACACATTTACTTTGAGCAGTACAATAAAATTCATTTGGAGAACATTTTATCATTGGGGATAATTTTTGACATGATTTTATACTTGTAGCACATCCACCATCATCACATTTTATTGGATTTGAACGTGGACAATAATTTTTATATAATAAACAATCAGATTCATTTTCTACACAAAAACCACTTTTTGGACATTGAAATTTTAAAGTTTGATAATTACCACAAGGAGGTAAAATTTTACAATTTTCATTTTTAGGATTTATACATGATCCATCTGAACATATATAACCTTTATCATTTTGACAATATTTATTTATTTCACATTCATTTTTACTTTCTACACACTCACCATTTGAACAACGATAAGGTTTTATTATTGGACAATTTATCTCATTTAAACAATCAGTAAATAATTTATCCTTTGAAACACATTTTCCATTTGGACAATGTATTTCATATTCTTTACATTCACTATATAATATATTATCACAATTATCATTACATTCACCATTATTACATAAATATGGTTTATCATTTGGACATGATGGATTTTTATTACAATCACTTTCATTTTGAACACAACGACCATCATCACATCTTATACTTTTATTACTAGGACATCCATTATATAATTCTAAAGGTTTACAATATTTTTCATCATCACAAATTTCACCTTCTTCACATTTATAACATCTTCCATCATATTGACATGTTTTAAATCCATGAGGACATGTTGATTCACATTCATCAGCATCATAAGCACAATGACCATCACCACAATAATAAGGATGTGTAGATGGACAATTATCTGATAAGGGACAAAGACTTTTTTCTTGTCTACAAGTACCATCACTACATCTTACATAATCATTCTCACATTTTTTAATTGGATAACAATAATCAATTGATGGTACACATATACCATTATAACACATTATCATTCCATTACCACAATTTGTCCTTTCATCATATGTTGGTTCTGAATAACATAAATTTGATCTTGAGACACATTGTCCATCTGGACATTTATATGGTGTATTAAGAGGACAAAATGGTATTGGACATGATTCCTTATTTAAATTTACACAAGTTCCATCTAAACATTTTATTGGTTTATCATTTGGACAACCATTCTTCTCAGGACATATTGAATCTTTATCTATACAAGAACCATCTGGACATAATTTTTGATTTTCTTTACATTCATCTTTTATTTCTTTACAATTTCTTAAATCAGAAACACATTCTCCTTTTTCACATTTTAAAGGTTTATTATAAGGACAACCTGTAGTCTGATTTAAGCATAGAGAACTATCATGTACACAAAGACCTTCAGGACATAAATATGGTTTATTACTAGGACATGATGTAATTTTGCATAAAGAATCTGAAGTCTTACATTCACCATTACTACATTGTACATAACCAATAGGACAAGATTCTCCAATTTCAGTATTACAATTTGATAATTTAGGTGAACAAGTATTATCAGAGCATCGAATAGTATTTAATCCAGTACAAGGTTCAAAAAATTTACAATTTTGTCTATTTAATAAACATTCTCCATTTGGGCATAAAACTTTATCACCACAATTAGGATATTTAGGACATTCTTCATTTTTATCTTTACAAGTACCATCAAAACACTTATATTTATCTCCATCACAAGTAATTAAAGTATTACAATTATCATATGATGAAGCACAAGTACCATCAGGACAACTAACTTTATTTCCACAGCTTTGATACTCAGGACAATCACTTAATGTACTTCTACAAGAATTATCAAAGCATTTAACAGGAGTTTCAATAGGACAAACACTAATAATTGAACAGCTTTTAAAATCAGGTCTACAAGTACCATCATTACATCTAAAAGGATTATCTTTAGAACATTGATTAGGAATATCAGGACAATTACTAATATTATTAACACAAGCACCATTCCAGCATTTAATAATATTTTCACCACAAGATGTATGAGTAGGACATAATAAAAGTGAATATCTTTCCTCACCATTATAACATCTAAATAAATTTGATGATATTTCATTTTTATTATTATCATCAATTTGTTTATCAATACAATAATAATTAGCTTTCTGACAAGTACCATCAGAACATAAAACAGGATAATCATCAGGACAAGAAATTTTAGTAGGACAATCTTTAATATTTTTCCTACATTCATTATTCCAGCATTTATAAGGAATATGAGGAGGACAAATTGGTATTCTTCCATTACATTCACTTTCCTCATCAACACATGAGTAATCATAACATAAAATTGGTTTATTAACAGGACAAGTAATTTGATTATTTCCTTCATTAAATTCACATTCTTTCTTATCTTTAGCACATGAATTATTTTCACATCTAATATAACCTTCAGGACAAAAAATAACAGAAGGACATTTTTCAATATTATCAGCACAAAAACCATTTTTACATAAAATTTTATTTAAAGGACATTTCCTTTCACTACATTTATATTCACATTTACCATTATCACATAAATGTTTACCATATTCACAACTTGGATTTTTTTTACAAAATTTTTCATTTGATACAAAAGTCATATCATTACATTGAATTTGATTACTTTCTCCTATTCTTTCTATTGGTTGATTACACATTGATTCATTATCAACGCAATTACCATCAGGACATACGTAATTCCCTTTAAAACATGTTATTCTTTTTGGACATTTTTCATATGAATCTTGACATGAAAAATCCCAACATTGGATTTTATTTTTATTTTCACAATTTTCATTATTTTCTTTTTTACATTTACTTCCAAGTAAAATACATTTATTTTGACATTTAATATAACCGATTGGACATGTTAAATTATTTGGACATTTATTATCAATTGAACATGTTCCGTCATTACATATTGTTATTGTTTCATTTTGGAATTTTGATATTAAATTTAATTTACAATTTGAATTTAAAGTCTTATTACAATAATTTAATTCTTTTTGAATACATATTCCATTACATTTTTCAAAACCTGATTCACAATCACATTCATTTGTATCATTTACACATTTGTCATTTCCATTTACTTTACATTTAAATGGTTTTGAGGGATCATCTTTACAAAAGTTTTCTTTTAATATTGTTTCCATAAATTTTTGATCACATTCTGATAATGTTTTTACACATTTTTTATCCATACACATTATTTCATTTTTATCACATTCTAATTTTTTTATTTTTATTTCTTTTTCTTCATAATATTTTGTTCCATTTAAAAAAACTGATACATTATAATTTCCAATATCAGAAATTTTAAATTTGGAAAAATATATTTTGTTAAATTCTACTTTATTTGGTATTTCAATATTATCATTTTTTACTTTTATTGTAAATAATTCATTACTTTTTTTTTCTATTTGATTGCCTAAATTGTCTTTACAGTAAATTTCTATTTTTATTGTTTCACCTAAATAATATTCTAAATTTATTCTGTTATCAATTGGAATTATTTTATAATTTGGATAATTAATTGAACAATCGCCAGGAATAATTTTTAAAATTTCTATTCCATGATAATTTGTAAAATTTAAATCATTAATAAATATTTCAATTGAATATTGTGATACATATTTAATATTAAGTGAAATAATTATATTTTGTTCATCATTTTTATCATTTATTCTTATTTTTTTTGAATATTCATTTTCTTTTATTATTTTACTTTCATTTTTTAAGTTAAATTTTATTTTATTTACTAAATCATAATAATCTATTTCATTATTATATAAATCTTTTCCTTTTAAAATAATATTAAATTCTTCTCCTGCTTTTACTGAAAAAATTGTAGATTGGTCATTATTAATTGTTAAATATGTATTTTTTGGTGAAATAATATTACTTTCAATAAAGAATTTAATTTCTTTTTTAATCATTTGTGAATTATTATATAATTCAATTTCATATATTTTACTTTGAATAAATAAATTTTCTTCAATATTAAATTTATAAATTTTACAATAATTAATATTATTTATTGTTTCTAAAGTATAATTGTGAATTTCAATATTTTCTATTTTAATATATAAATCATTAATAGAATTATTATAACATAAACCATGAAAATCTTTAAAAATTGTATAAATAGAAAATTTTTCTCCTGCCTTAATTCCTAAAGGAATTTGAATTTGAGTATCATCAATTGAAAAATCATTTTGTTGTTTTTTTATAATTTTTGTCAAATTATTTAAATAAATTTGTTCATTATTTCCATAAATAAAAAATATTTGAATTTCATTATATAACGAATTTTCACTAAATTCATTATTTCTAATTTGGATTTGTAATTTATCCTCAGTTGAAATTATAATAATATTATTGATTAATTGTTTATTAATATAAAGTTTAATATTTTTATTATCAATATTTGTTATATTTTTATCTTCATTATTACTTAAATAAAATATAGTTTCAATTATATCATTAATAAATTCTGGAAATTCTTTTTCTATTTCTTTTACTTTTACTTGATTAAATGATGATGAAGTTTTAATTATTATAGTACTTGATTCTTTATCCAAATATACAAATTTGGAACTATAAGAATCATTTGTAAATTCACATTTTGAATATATATTAAAGTATCCTCTATCAATTATTTCATATGAAAAATTACATTTTTCATTAGAAAATGAAATTTTGTTTATTTTCAAATAATCATTTATTAATGAATTATCTATTAAACAACATAATGTTGTTTTTATAAATTCATTTTCATTTGAATTAATTAAAGATAAATGAGAATTTTGTATTACTTCAAATTTTTCTGGAAATGTTGAATTTGGAAAATTATATTTTAAACCTATAAAATCAGTTCTTTGATATAAACCATCTTCATAATTAATTTTTGATATAAAATTTAAATTCATATCATTTTTATTTATTAAAAGATAATAAATATTTTTTGGTAAATGCAAATAATAATTTAAATCTGTTGATTTTAATGAGATTGAAAATGTAAAATCATCAATTTTTTTAGTCAAAAAATTAATTATGTTGTTTTCTTGTTTATCATCTAATAAAACACAATTAATTTCATCATTATCATTAAATTTAATAATTTCATTATTTTCATTAAGTAAATTAACTTTAAATTCAAATGGATATTTTAATTCAAATTCTTTATTATTAACATCAATCCAATAATTATCTTTTAACATTTTTACACCAAATTTATTTGGATTTTCATCATAATTATCATTAAATTTAATTATTTTAGATTTAATTTGTAAATTATCAAGAAAAGGAATAAATAAATAAAGATTTCCTTTTTCAAGTTTTAATTCTGAAAAAGTAAATTGATAATTCATTGTTCGAATTCCGTAAATTTTATCTATATATTCATATTGTGAATCACTTATATATTTATAAATATATAAATTTATATTTGTAATTGCATATTCTGAATCTAATAATATATTATCATTATCTTTTAAATTAAATAAAAAATTTATTTCTTCATTTGATTTTGTTACTTTTGATTTATTAATAATAACTTCACTATAAAATGGATTTAAAGTATTAATTTCTAAAGGTAAATTTTCAATATCGATTGAAAAATAATTTCCTGTTATTGATGAAATTTTTATTTTTCCAATAAATGATATTATATAATAACAATTTGAATCTTGATTTATTAAATAACCTTTAATTTTTTGATTTTTAACTGATTCTGTTAAAAATATATTTAATCTGTTATCACAAACTGAAATTCCATTTTCATCATTTGCATTAATTGAATATTTTATTAATTTATTTCCATCAAGTAATTCTTTATTAAAAAAATCAATTTGAATTGGAAAAGATGGATTAGAATTAATATAAATACTATGTTTTGAAGGATTTGTTTCTTTAAATTTAATAGTAAATTTAGTATTTATTAAAGAAGTAGTTGGAATAATAATTAAATAAACTCCATTTAAAGATGTTTGAATTACATTAATTTGTTTAATTATTCCTTTTAAATTATCTAATTCTAATCTTAAAGGTTCTGAAGTTAAAACATTATTTGAATCTCTTACTTCTAAATAAAAATATATTCCAAAAGGATTATTTTCAAAAATGTAATTTTGATTACTAAATAATATACTTTTTTCTTCATTTGGTGTTAAATTTGAAAATGAATATTGTTTAAGATTTAAAGTTAATTTATTATTGTTTAAATTTATAATTTCATTTTTATTTTCAATATTATTAATTTTGAAACCAAAATATAATAAATATCTTTTATTTAAATTTATTTCAAAAGAATTAAATAAATCTGAAGAAATTTGATTTGATTTTATATTAGAATAAACATAAATAGGTAAACTAATATCTTTTTCAATAATAAAATTTAAATCTTCACTAAATTTATGTGAATAATAATTATTCCCAATTACACTATATAAAATACTTAATTTTTTATTTATAAAAAAACAATTACTACAAATTTGTTCAAAATAACCTAAATAAGGAATAAAAGTATAAAAATCATACATTGGTGTATTATCAGGAAGATTAAATTCATATTTATTTTTTGAAATAATTGGTTTTAAAATCAATTCATATTTTTCATTTGTTATTGGATTATATGTTATATATTTAATAGTGACATTTTTTTCTTTAATTATTATATCATTATAAAAATTATCTTTTGGTGATAAATTAATAGTAAATTTTTCATCTTCTTCAATTGAAAATTTTGTATTAAATAAATATAATGATGGTTCAATATTTAATGTTATAGAATTATAATCATTTGTTTTGACAGTTATTTTTTCAGTTGAAATAATTGGAATTTCACCAACAAAAAATTTATTTTGAGAATTATATGTAATTTTATATGGTAAATATTTATTATTTTCTTGATAAACATTTAAATAAATATCATTATAAAATTTATTAACTGATAAATCATCAATTAAATTTGAATTATCTTTTAAAATTAATTTAAAATGAATAAATTTATAATCAGAAGTAATATACTTATCTTCATTTAAATAAGGCTCAATTTCAATATTATAATTAATATTACTTGGTAAAACTAAAATTTTAAAATCATCAGATTTAGTATCATTAAATTGTAAATTAACTAAATATGGATTTGTCGAATTTGAAATTGTTGATGATATAAAAATAATATAATTACCATAAAATTCACTTGGAATGATTTTAAGTAATAAATTATTATTATTTAAATAAATATCTTTTTCATTATATATTGTTTTTAATTGTTTATCACATCCATTTAAAGATAATTCAAGAATTAATTCATTATTTGTTCTTAAAGTATAAATTGATTTAAAATTATTAATATTTGGAATTGGATTTGAACTACAACCTTCATTACTAATATCAGAACTTTTTGTTATACTATTTAATAAAATAAAATCATGAAATGTTACTTTTTTATTATTAATTTCAATATCCAAATCTATTTTTGTATATTTTGATAAATTTTCATATTTATTTCTTCCTTCTTCAGTTAAATAAATAAATACATCTCCATTTTTTGCAAAATATTTATTAATATCAATATTATTATTATTTGAATATAATTTGAAATTTGGTTGTATATTATTATTTATAATTATTAAATTATTATAATTGTCAAAAAAGTTTATTTTAAAAAATGGGAAACTTGATTTATAAAATCCTCTTAACATTCCTTCTTGTTTTTCTAAATAATTATCATAACCTTCTTTAGTAAATATTTTTGTTTTTTTAAGATCAATTTCATCTATTGAAAAATTTTTTATTAATCTACAATCTTGGCATGAAATTTCAAATCCATTATAATAAGGAATAAATAAATAATCTCCATTTATTATATTATCATTTGAATAATCAAAATAATAATTTTCAGAATCTTTTTGTAATTCATATTCTTTTATAAAATATGATATGTCATTTATTGTTTTTATTAAAATCATTTTCATTGATAAAGTTAAATTACTTAATTCATTAATTGGAATTTTTTTATATCTAGAATCTAATGCAATAACATTTAAATGACTTTTTTCTTTATTTAAAGAAATATGAAAATGATCATTATCAATAATAGTTTTTTTTATATTAAATGAATCATTATTATTATAAATTGAAGAAATTTTAATATTTCCTGTAATTAAATTATCAATGATAATACTTAAAATACCAGTTTTTATATTAAAACTTTTTTTACTATGATAATAATTATCGTTATCTGAATAAACTTGAATAGCATTATTAATAAATTCATTTATTAAGAATTCACTTTGTGAATTAGATGTAAAATTATTATTAAAAGTATCTTTAACATAATATTGAATAACACTTCCACTTTTATAATATAATATTTTATTCATTTTTTCAATTTTTCCAATTGCACCATTTTTATTATTATAAATATATTCATTAGAAATTAATTGATTATCATATTTAATTTCAATATTATAATTTCCTATATTTTCAGTATGAATTAAAACAATTATTAATCCTTTATCAGGTCCATAAAATAAATTTATTGAATTAGTAGTATTTAAATTAATTGATAATTTATTAATATCTACATTAAATCTTTTTTTTTCTGAATTTCTTAGATCAATAATAAAACTTCCTGGTTTATCATTTCTACCTTTTATTATATTGTTATCTGATAATATTTTTGAATATTTTATATTTACTTCATTTGAAGAATTATCAATATCTTCATCAGTAATTAATAAATTATATTTATTTTCTGCTATTTCAAAAAAATATTCTCCATTATCTAAATTTTTAAAATTTTCTTCATTTGATGAACAAACTTTATAAATTTGTTTCATTTCTTCTCTATTTTGAGTAATTAAACATAAAGGAATAGGATGAATTAAATTATCTTTATTAATTAATATTGAATATGTTTTAGTATTAATTACTTTATTATCAAATAAATCATAAAATTCAACACTAATTACGAAATTTCTTTTTTTATTTATAAGATGAAAATAATTTGAATTTGGGAATAATGGAATTAAATATTTATTTCCTATTAATTTTACTTTTGGATTTTTTTCATAATTTCTTGATTGAAAATTTAAATTACATCCATTACATTCTATTTCAATATCATATATAAAAACATGAATAGAATATTTTCCACTTTTTTTAATTTGTTTTGAAAAATAAAATTTATTTTGAAAAGTATAATTTAAATTATATTCATAAATTTCATCATCTCCTTCTCTAATAGAATAAACATTAATATAATTTTTAAATGACTCGTTAAAAATTATATTTGAATAAGAATCTCTTAATGTAACTTCAATAATATTAAAATTTCCTACTTTATAATCAGACATATTTCCTTTAAAAGAAGCATATGATTTTAAAGGATCAATTTCATTACTTATTCTATTAAGTTCAATTGTATAATTTTTTTTATTTGGCAACATTAATTTAATATTTTGTTTTTCTGGAATATGAATATTTGAATAAACCATAATTTCTCCATTTAAATTTAATTTTACTTCCATATTATTTTTTTCTATTATTGAAATTTCATGAAATAAATTTCTTATATTTTGATAATTAATTGCATTTCCAAAAACATCTTTCATTTTAAATTTAATACTTGGTATTTTTTCAATATTAACATTTAATAAAATAAAATTATTATTTGGTTCTTCTTTATAATCATCTGAATTAATTGGTTCAAGAGAGTCAATTATTGGTAAACTTAAAATAGTAATTTCTTGATTTGATATTTCTTTATTATTATATAAAAGATTTGTTTTATATATTCCAATTTTTTTCATTTCTGTCCAAATTGAAATATAATTATCTTTTAATTCACATATTACATTTTTGTCTTCAATTGAATTTATTTGAAATTTTATTTTATTACAATATTCATTTGTTAAAGGAATAAAAGTTCCTTTTGAATCTTTTCCATAAATATCAAATAAATATAATTTTGATGATGCATTTATTGTAAAAGTATTTTGTTTATAAAATACATAAAAATCACTTATTTCATTTGTTTTATTTTCATTTACAATATTATTTAAATTATTATCAAGATATAAAAATCTAATAGGAATTTCAAATTTATCATTTTCTTCATTAAATTTAATTTTAAGAATATAATTTTCAATAGGAGAAAAAATATTTCTACTTCCTTCTTCAAGATATAAAATAATAAATCCAGCATTATTAGTTTGATAAGAAAGTTCAGTATCATTTATAAAAGCAGATTGAATATTAATTTCATTATTTATAATAGTAAATCCAGTATCATCAACAAAAGTAATTTTAGTAATTTGAGAATTATTTTCTTCATCTAATGAAATATACAATGGTTCATTATTTCCTTTTAAAGAAAATAAATATGATTTACCATAATAATCTCCATATAATTTAATATAATTTTTATTTAATTTTTCGCTTGGAACATAAAAAGTACAATTTGTACATTTTAAACTAATATCAGAATTTGTTAAGTTACTATTAATTTTAGGAATAAATGTAAATTGTCCTTTTTTTTTTGGTACTTTATATTTTAATAAAATGATATTATTATCTTGATATGAAATATCAGTTATTTTTTCTTTCTTTGAAGTATTTCCAATGTTTTCAATATAATTTATTTCACTATTCGAAAAATTACAATTAAGAATTTTTTGACATAATTGATTTGGAATAATTCTTTCAAATTCATCTTTTAATATTATTTTTAAATATATTTCATCACCTTCTTTAACTTTTTTATATCCATAAAGTATATCACTTTCACTTAAAATAGGAGAAATAGAGTTTGGTAAAAATTCATATTGTCTAATACTTTGATTAAAAAAATCAATATTTGAAATTTGATAATTACCAAAATAACTTATTGGAATATCAATAGTAAAACTAAAAGAAGAAAAAGGAGAAATTACAGAAGGATTTAAAGGAACAATATTATCAGGATATTTAATATAAAATTCTTCATAACTTGGTAATTTTTTATATTTTTTTTGATTATAATATTGGTCATAAGTACAAATTGGAATTGTAAAATAATTTTTATTTGAATTTAATTTAGATTTAATAATATAATTTTCAATAATAATTTCAGGACAAATTTCATATTTTGTTATATTACTTTCTTTTATTTGAATTTTAATTCCATTACTAGAATAATTTTTATACATAATTTCAAAAATATAAGTTCCAATTTCTTTTTTAAAAATCTCAATTTCTAATCCCATATCTTTTTCATTAAAAAACATTTTTTCATAATTAAAATTTTTACCATTTTCTTTTAATTTTAGATTCTCAAAATCATTTTGATAAATCCTTAATTTTTTCCCACAAGTTGACACTAAAAAAAAATTAACATAAAATTGATTTCCACTAAAAATTTCTTTTTCATTTCCTTTTAATTTCAATATTCCTTTTAAATTTGGTACAACTTCTTTAATAACAAAATCTTTAATAATAATACTTTTATATAAATTCATAGTTGCAGAAATTCCAACAAAAACATTTCCTTTTTCAAATAAATAATCTAAAAAAGGAAAATCAATTTCATTAATATTAAAATCATTAATTCTATTATTATAAAATTTAATTTTTCCTCCAACAATTTCAATATAAAATTTTAAATTTTTCATAAATTTATCTTTACTAGAATCATAAAAATTAGGTAAAATAATATTACAATAATCAAAACAATCTTTAGGTGAAATTGAACTAATAGGACCATTTAAATTATAATGAGCACTAAAATGAGGATTTTTAATATCATTTTTATCATTATTATAAATAAAATCAAATTCAAATGCAACTGCATTATTTATTCCATCGTAACCTAATCCACTTCCCTTTTTTCCTATTAAATCATTTGAAAATTGAGTAAGTGTAAATATAATTGAAAAACCTTGTGGATATTTTAAATTACCATAAAAATTATTATCTATTATTATATTTGGTATAAATGATATTTGAATTCCTGATTTTGAATTTATTGGTTTTTCATTCCAGGCTATACCATTTGAATTTGGGTTTGATTCATCTGAAAAAAATGTTAAGTCTGAATCTTTTTCTGTTACTTGATTTATTAAATACCAATTTGAGTTTTGGGATGTTAATATTTCTGTCCATTGTTCATTACATTGTGATTGTGGTTTTGTTTTTTGAATAATGGTAAATATTAGAATTGTTATTATGAGTTTTGACATTTAAAAAATTTTTTTTAATTTTTTTTTTGATTATTTTTTTTTAGGTCATTTTTTTTATTGTTTTTTGTATTTTATTTTTAATTTATTTAAATTTGAAAAAACTTTTAATTTTTTTTAAATGTTTAAATATTAAAATAAATAAATGACAGATAGTAAAATAAAAAATATTAAAACTAACAATTCTCAAATAAATCCATATAAAGATAATAATTTTAAACACTTTTTCACAAATAGAGTAGATATAATAATGAAATCTATTTTACCAATTGATTATGAATTTCATTTAGAATCATATGACATTCAACAATCAACAATGAAAAATTCAATTTTTCCTTCAAAAATTCTTTTTCCATTTATTTCAAGAGTAATAAAAGATCATAAATCATATTTAGAAATAGAAGCAATTGAATTAAAAAATTCAAATGTTTTTAATTATACTTCAAATCCTTATAATGAAAAAGGAATTATTACATTAAGTGAAAAGTCTTTTGATGAATTAAGAGATCAAATTTTATATATGTTACTAATTGAATTTATTGATAATTCTAAAAAAAAATATTCAACTCAAGAAAATGATAAAATGTTAGATTTATCTAAATATATTGATTATTATAAAATAGGAGAAAATTCTTATTTATTTGACGTTAATTTTACTTTTCAAAATTATTTATCTAATATTACTGATAGTTTTTTAGTTGAACAATTGTATTTTTGGTTTAGTTTTTTTATGCCTTATTTAAATTGTAAAATTAGAAATTTTGAATATGAGTATTTTATGTATGATTTAAATGAAACTAATTCAAGTGATAGTTTATATAATAAAATAATGTATTTTTTTACAGAATATATTTCATTTTGTCAAAATTTGATTAATAAACTTAAAATAGAAAATAATATTTTAACTTTATATAATAATTATTTATGGGTTGAACATATTTTAGGTGATTTAAAGGATAAAATAGGGGAAAATAAATTTAAAACGTATTTACAGCAATTAGTGAGTTATAATTTAAATCAAATAAATGTTTTGAATACTTTAATATTACAACAAAAATTAAGAAGAACAGAAAATATAACATTTAATCATTTAAAATTAAATTTTTATGGTAAAAATTCTTCAATTAAATTTGATAAATTTATAACAGGAAATTTAAAAGAAAATAAAGTAAAATCAATAATAGTAAATTTTCTAAATTTTGAAAACTTTGAATATTTATTATTAATGAAAGAAAAAGAAGAAGTATTTGAAAATATAGTAAATAATGCAGTTGATATATTAAGTAATTTAAAAAAAGCAATAATGATTGCAGATAGAAAACATTTAAAAATAATACATTTTACATTAAAAGAATTTACATCATATAAATCATATGTAAATAAAATAATGTTTATTTTTAGAGAATTAATAAAAGAAATAATATCAAAAAACTCTATTTTACATGTTCAAATATCTTTTAATAATTATTCAAATGGAATTGATATTGATGATATGTTTTATAATTATACATATCATCCTGATGAAATTATTTCAAATGGATTTGATGATATAACTTATTCTTGTCCTGAATTAAATATTAATGAAGAAAAAATAATAAATAAAAGTTTATCATCAAAAAATAATTTATTTCCAGGATTTAAATTAATTTTATTTGAAAAAAATATAAAAGTTCAAATTAATAAATCAATAGATTTTAATTTTTTATGTGTATATAATTGTGAAAGAGTAACTAATTTAAAATTAGGTTATTTTATTTCATTATCACAATTAGTAATTTGTTTATCTAAAATAAAATTATATAAAATGTATCGTTTAAAAAAAGTAACATTTTATATTAAAACAAATAAAGGAATAAATCAAATTAATTTAAAAAATTTTTTTGAATTACAATTTCCAAAACAAGTATTAACATCAATAAAATTAATATATGATAAATATATTCCATATGATAACATAGATGTTTTTTCTTTATATGAAGAAATAATTGTTAAAAATTATTTTGCTACAAATTCAATGGATGAAATTCAATTAAATAAATTACCAAAATATCAAAGTGATTTAACAACAAAAAATCAAGAAGGAATTTATAATTTAAGAAAATTTAATGTTTCTATGTTAAATGATACTTCTATGATAAGTAATAATTTAATTCAAGGCGGACATTCTTTATTATTAGATTCTACTATTAATAATGGAAAAAATGAATTAAAAAATAATTTTTCAAGATATCCTTTAGAATTAGTTTTAATTTGTTGTGTTGAAGTTTATGTTCAATTTAAATTAAATAAAAATACTTTAAGTAAAATTACTTTGGATATTCCTTTTAATACTAAATTTGATAAGGATTTACAAAAAAAAAAATTAAGAGATAAGTTTAAGAATTCTATTATTATTTCTGAATATTCTTCTAAAAGAAATGAAATGTTTGTTTGGATTATTAAAAAATTAGATGAAAAAAATGGGACTAAAAATTATTGGAAATTGTTACAAACTATTAAACAAAAGGGAATTAATACTAATATTAATTTGTTTCAAAGAATTTTTATGTTTTTAAAAGGGAGAAGAGTTATATATAATGATTTTCCTAATTCATATAAAGTATTTAAGAAATATAAAAATTTTATTCAGAATGATATGATATAAAAAATAAAAAGGAAGATTAGATATATTAAATAGTATATAAATAAATAAATATATAATATTTATTAATATAAACAAAATTAATTTTTTTAATTTAAATTAATGTAAAAAATAATAAATTTAAATAATTAATTGAAATAATAAAAATACTTAATAATTCATATAAAATTAAAAATAAAATTTTAAAATTAAATTGTATAGTTTTTTTCTATTTTAAATACTATATTCAAATAAATATAATTTTAATTTATTATGTTTAATATAAATCAAAATATTGACAAATTTTAAAAATCTTTGCAGTTTTAAAAGAATTGAATAATTTTCTATATTTTAACAAAGATATTTGTATAAATATTTATAAATTTAAATAATTATTTGAAGATTCTTTCTTCTTTATTAATTTAAGTAATATATAAAACTTATTTGGTTAATATAAATTAACTTTTCATTTTTTGATATATCATTTGATTAAGAATAATATTAATTATATATTAATTGAAATTTTAATATAAATAATTTAAATTTAAATATTTAATAAAAATTGAAATTGATTGCTATATTAAAATTATTTGATAAAATTAATTATTAAAGTTTTAAAAATAAAACAAATTATAAATTTTATATTATTCATTTTTATCTTGTCTAAAATAAGGGTCATTTTCATATAATTCATATGAATATTGTAATTGATTATTATTAAATATTGAATTTTGGTAATGATTACAATTATTATTATTATATATAGGAAAACTATTATTAAAAATTATATTATTATTCTCATTATAAAAATTATTTGGTTGATTATAATTATTTATATTATTGTAATAATTATTAGTTTGTTGATAATTATTATTTGAAAAATTATAATTTAAATTATCACAATTAAAATAACTAAAAGTATTAAATGAGTTATTTGAATTAGTATAATTATGTGAATTATCTAAATAATTGGCATTAATATTATTCATACTTTGATTAATATAATTATTTTTGAAATTATTTGAAACTTTATTAGTATTATAAAAATTATTTTGTTGAGAATTATTATCATTATTATTAATAATATTTTCATTCTTATTAATACCTTTTTCTTTATTATTTTTAATATCAATTTCTTTTTCATTTTTAATATCAATTTCTTTTTCATTTTTAATTTCATTTTCTTTTTCATTTGTATCATTTTCTTTATTTTTTTTAGTATCATTTTCTTTACTATTTTTATTTTCTAAATTATCATTTAATTTAATATCATTTTTAATTTTTAATTTTTCATCTCAATTCATATGTT
>JAEEGK010016178.1_pt1 | contig 16439 bp, 11 predicted proteins | sample 8958771 | NCBI WGS metagenome assembly JAEEGK01 (sample SAMN16246547, study PRJNA631951) | gut metagenome | biome: gut microbiome; feature: rumen; material: SC-attached | host: Bos | place: Iran: Karaj | collected 2018-10 | reverse complement strand
TTATTGTCAGTAATAACATTATTATTATTAAAAGGATTACTTGAATTAATATTATTATTATTAACTTGACATGAAGTTATATTATTTATATTTATTGAATTTATTATATAAGAATTTTCACTTTGTTGATATGAAGATTTATTATTTAAAGATATTTTTTTTTCTTATTGGAATTAAATGATTATAATTATAAATATTAATTTTATTATTATTATTTTTCTTTTTTTTATTTATTAACTTATTTAATCTTTTTTCATTTGAATTTTTCCTTGAATTTAAAGTTGTATAAGCAATTTTTTTTAATTGAGAAGTAATATTTAAATTATCTTTTTTATTTTTCATTAATTTATCAAAAATTTTCATAGAAACTTTTTTTTCATGTATTCCACTTCTTAATCTATATTTACTATTATTTTTAACTTTAATATTTTTAATATTTTTTCCTTTATAATTATCTCTAGGAGAAGTAATATTTTTATTTACAGAATAATTTAAAGTTTTATTTTTTTCTTCAATAATATTTTCTCTAATGAATTTATTATTATTTTGATAATTTAAACTTATTGAATTAGAATTTTGAAAATGATTTCTAATAATTTCATGTCTACTTCCATAAACTTTTTTAGGATAATTAATAGGATTAGTATAATTTAAATAATTAGAATTTTTTTTTTTCATAAATTTTTTTTTTATATATTCTAAAGCATTATCTTCAATTTCTTTTTGTTCAAATATCATTTCTTCTTTATTATTTAATTTATAATTTCCACTTTTTTTTGGTGATGCTTTTGATATTATTTTTAATGATGCTTGATGAAAAGATTTTGAATTGGAATTATATGAAAAAAATTTGCCAAACTTTTTTATTGGAATTTGATTTTGTTTTTATTGAATTTGAAATTATTTATTATTTGGAATTTTTAAGACATTTGAATTATAATTTTGTTTTAATTCTTTCATTTTTTTATAATATAATTAAATTGTTTTCATGTTCATATATTTTAAAAATTTTTTTTTATATTTTTTAAGGAATTTTACATTTTTAAAAAACATAAAAATGAAAATGATTATTACTTTTTATATATTGTATTCTTTAATAATAAAGCAAAATTTATTTATTTTTTTAATTAACCTTTTTTTCAAAGCAAAAGCTTTCTAAAAACATAACAAATATTTTTTACCATATTTAAGAAATAATAAAATAAAATTCAAATTCAAAAAATTTAACAAAAAATAAAAAAGTCTTTTTTAGATTTTCAGTTTTTTATAAAAAAAAATTAAGTATATATAAATAATAATCGAAATTCTAACAAATTAAAAAGAAAAAACTATCATCAAATACTTTTTATCTTTCATATAATAAATTTTTTTAAGTATTAATTTATCACTTAAGTTTAATAAAAACATTTTTTATTTTTTACGATTGTCTAAACAATTTTTTCTATTAACTTTAATATAAATGGGAGTTGAACAAGGAAAATCATTATAAATATTAATTTTAGATTTTTCTAATTTTGGAGACATAATTAATTTTTGAGATATAATAGAATTATTTTTACTATTTAATTGAGATTTTAAAGATTTATTACTTTTTTTAATTTTACAATCATATTTTTCTTTAAATTTATTTTTTGATTTTGTTTCAGATAAAAAATTATCACATGAATTTCTTTTTAAAGTATTTAATCCTTGATTACTTTTTTTAAAAATATTTTTGTATTTATTTTTCATTTCTGTTAAAGGAATTTTATTTTTAACATTTATTTTTTTTTTAGAAGTTAAAATCAATTCCTTTTCTTTTTTATTTATTATTATTTTAGGTTTATATAATTGTTTTACTTTATTCTCTTTTGATTTTTCTTTTTTTTCTTTATTTTCTAAAGTTTTTTCTTTTTCACTTTGAAAAATTGTATTAAATAAATTATTATTTTTTTCATTTATTTTTTTAAAACTTTGACATTGCTTAAGGGAATTATTAATTTTTTCTGATAATTTACTATTATTCTTTGGTGTAGTTATATTAGATTTAATTGGACTATATACTTTAAATAATAAAAATTCACTTTTCTTATTTAAATATTTAGGACTCATTAATTTTTTCTTATTATTATCTAATATTTTTAATTGAAAAGGAATTTTCTGAGAAATTGGACTTTTACTTTTTTTTTTATTTTTATTTGAATTTGTATTTATTGTATTATTCTTCTTTTTTGTCTTAGGAGAAAAGAAATTATTATTATTATTATTTCTATTTAAATATTGGAAATAATTATTATTTATATTTATTATTGTATTTCCTTTTGGAATAATTATATTTTGGTAATTATTTATAATATTAATATTTTCTTTTTGATTATTATTATTATTTAAATTTGATATTACTTTATTTAAATTTGTTGGTGTAATATTTGATAAAATATTTTTAGAATTTAAAGAATGTGAATTATTAATTTTCGAAATAAATTTTTTATTTTTTTTAGGAGAAATTAAATATTGATTTTCTCTTTCAATTTGATTTTTTTTTTTCAATTCTTCTTCAATTAAAACTCCTTCTTTTAATTCATTAGTATAAATTTTACTTCCATTCATTACATTTAATATCTTTTCAATAGAAGCATTAGTGTCATTTTTATTATAATTTAAATTATTTATATTATTTTCAATAATAAAAGAAGAATCAATAGAAGGAAAATTTTTTTTAGAAAAAATAGAAATAGAAATTGAGTTATTAAAAGAATATTCTTCTTCTCTTGTTTGAGAAGGATTATAATTTTTAATATCATTTTTAATATCTTGAGTAAATACTTCAGTATTTAAATTATCATTATTTTTATTTTTATTTCCTATTAATCTTCTATTTTCTTCTTCTTCTTTTTTTATTTCATTAAAAGCATCAATCATTTTTTGTTTTCTTCTTATGTTTTTATATAAATATTCATTTTCAGGAAGAATCATATAATTAGGAAAAATTTTGGAGTAAGTGTCATAAAAAAGAAATATTCTTTTTAATCTTGGATTACTTTCTTCTTTTAAATAAAATCTTCTTAAAAATTCTGTTGAGTCATCATATAATAAATAATCTTTAAATTTTGATACTATACTACATCTTTCATTAAATATTAAATTTGTTATGTTTATATATTGAAATGTATATTCTGGAGAATTATATTTTTTTATTAAATTTTCTTTTATTTTTTCATTCATTTTTTTAATTGAAATTTAAAAATAAAAATTTATTTAAATTTATTTAAATAACTTAAATTATTTTTTTTTTATTTTTTTATTTCATTTTTATTCTTTTTTCCACATTTCAATATTTTTTTTCATTAATTTTAAAATATAAGAAACTTCTTTATAATCACTATTATTTAAATTATTTATTTCATTAATGGCTTTTTCAAAAGCCTCATTATTTATTTTAAAAGCAGTGGAAGGATCTTTTAAAAATTCATAATAATAAATTCCATAACTTAAAATAAAACTTAATTTAACTAAACTAATATCAGGTAAATTTTTATTTAATTCAAAAGCATTTTTATAATTAACTTTTGAATTATTAATAGCTTCATCTTTAGAATTTCCATTTAAAATATAAGATAATATTCTATAATAATCTCCTTTTAATTTTAAATATGTTATTTTTGATTCATCAGTTTCTGAATTTTCAAAAAGAAATTTATCTATTATATTTATTATATAATCACATTTTTCATTTATTTGATTTTCTAAGATTTTTTTTAAATCTAAATATTTAAATATTATTTCATTATCTGAGTCTTTAAATTGCTCTTTTTCAATTATTTTCTTTAATTTTTTCCATTGATTTAATTTTTCATTTATAAAGTTATAACATGATAAAGAAAATATATTTCTTTCATCTATTGTTAATTCTCTATTTATATTTTTTATATATTTTTCCATATATTCAATTGCTTTTTCATATTCATTTCCTTTTTCATATAATTTTGCCTCTAAAAGTAATTTTTTATTTTCCATTTTTAAAAACAAACTTATATAATTTTTTATTTGAGAATTTTTAATCGTATCATAAAATAATATTTTTTTTCCTTAAATAAAAAAGTTTATTTTTTTTAAAATGTTATAATTTTTCTGATGTTCTACTCAAATTTATCTTTTATTTTATTTAAGCTTTTAACATTATTATGATTTTGTATTTAATTGTTTTATTTTGTTTTTATGAAATTTTTTCATTGTTATTATTACTAAGTAAAGATTATTTAATTTTTTTTTTATTATACCATAATATTATAATTTAAATAAAAAATGTCAAAGAATAAATTATTATAAATTTCCATATAATACTTTATTAATATTAAAATATTAAAGTTAAAAATTATACAAAAAATAAAATTTCATTAATTGTTAAATTATTAAAAGAATTAATTTATTTATATTATCAAACAACTTTACAAAATATTAAATCAAACATAAGAAAAACATAAAAAATAAACAAAAAAATAAAATATTATTTACTTTTCATCATTTTTGTTTATAAAAAACTATTTTTATTGTATTTTTTTATTCACAATATAATTAAAACAATTTACCCATAATTTAATATATTCATAATAATGAATCTTTAGAAGATGAAAGAAATATATTATTAAAAAGAATAAGAACTTAAGAAAACACATGAAATCTATAGAATATTTTTTAATTTTTCTATTTGAATTTTTGTTCTTTCATTTTCTATTTTTATTTGATCACCCACAAATTCAACTCTAATCCTTTATTTTTTGTCAAATTTTAATTTTTCTTTTTTTCTCATTTATAAAAATTTCATATGAATGAGTTTCTACTTCTAAATATTTTCTAATTCTTTTTTTATTTTAATTAAATTTTATTTGCTCACTTATATAAAAATATTCTTTTTCTTCTGCAGAAATCTTTGAAATATTTTCTGAATTATAATTAAAGAATTTTGTAAAAAATTACATTAATAAAAACAAATTAAGATGAATTATAGTATTAAAATACAACATTTATTTTAATCAATTTGATAATCAAATAAGTCAAAATCGATTTTTTGATTATTAGATTAACTTTGATTAAAAGATATTTTATTGTTTTCAAAATAATTATTTCTCTATTTAAATAATTTAAAGGATAATTTAATTTTTGTAAATAAATTTAGTCATTTATTCTAAAGATTCTTTTTCACCAATTGAATTTATTATTTTTTTTGTTTCTAATTCTATTTTTAACATTAATAATCTTTCTTTTATTCCATTTTTTTTAATTTCTTCTATAAAACATTTTTTAATTCATCATTATCATTTTTTTAGAAATATTTTATTCAACAAATAAACATATTTGTCATATTTTTAATCTTTAAATTATTTTTATATTTATAATTCTTGCTTTTCTTTATCGTGAATAAGAATATTTAAATTGTTGAAATATTTTTATAAAGTAAATTGCTTTAAACAAACCACTATTTTCATTATTTTTTTCTAAAGAAAGAGAAAGTTGATTCTTTTAATATTCATTATTTAAACTAATATCTATATTTTTTCATAAGTTATTGTCTTCTTCATTTCCAGTAAATAATAAAACAAATAATCAAAAACATTTCTCATTTTTCAATTAATTTTCTATTTTTAATTTTTTACTTAATTAAAAAAAAACAATATTTATTATATATCTTTTTTATATTTATTTAATGGAAGAAAATTTAAATGAAGTTAATAGAATTATTGTTTTCGGAGAAGAAGGAACTGGAAAATCAAGTTTATTAAATCAATTATCTTTAAACGATAAATTATTTAAAGTAAACAAAGAAGAAAATAAAGAAATTAATTTCGAAAAAGATTTTATTTCAAAACAAATTTCAATCGAAAATACAAATTTTGAATTATATGATACAATAGGAATTTCTCCTTCTTTTCCAATAAATAATATTAAAGAAAAAGTCATTAATTTCAAAGAAGAGATTTTAGGAAAAGGTTTTAAAACAATATTAATTACTTTTAGTGTTTATAAAGTTCCTATTAATTTTGATTCCTTTGAATTAATTATGAATACTTTTACTTTTAAAAATAATAAAAATGTGTTTATTGTATTTACTCAAGGAGATAATTTTAATTCAAATGAAAAAAAAGAAGAAGAATATACTACTTTAAAAGAAGAAATAAAAAATTTAATTAGGAAAAAACATTATTCTATTAATATTAATAATATTCTTTATTTCGACAATGAAAACATTGATTCAATTAGAAAAAAAATTGTACTAATGGCAAATGATTTAAATATTGATTTAAGTTATATTAAATTTAAAGAAGAAGAAGAAGAAGAAAATTATTTATTATATAGATTGTTTTTAACTCAAAATGAAATTGATGGTTTTGATAATGGACTTCCTAAAGAAAATCCTTTTTTAAAATGGCTTAAAGATATTTTAAATAAATCACAATTTTTTAATAGTCCTAATATGCTTTTGTAAGTATTTCTAAGTACTTTTTTCTTTAATTAACTAAATTAAAAATAGTAAAATATTTCCTTTAATATTTTTATTTTATTTTTTTCATTTTTGTTTTATATAAATATACAAAATTTTTTTTGTTTTTTAATATTTGTTTAAAGAATTTGTTTCAACAAAGAAATTATTTATATTGAATATATGATATTTATTAAATCTTAATTATTTAAACAAATATCCTCTTATTTTATATATATTATTTCTATTTTACATTAATTTAAAATCTTAATTTTAAAAAATTTTAATTTATTTTTTGATTTTTAAGTTCCCCTCAACATTATTTTTTTCCAAATCTAATAATTTATTAATATTTTCACTTACTTATTTAAGAAAATATGTCTTTTTATTTTTTTTATTTTTTTCTATTATTTTATTTAGATAATAATAAAGAAACAACTCTTTCCTTTGCTTATTAGAAACATAAATATAATATTGTTGAAAAAATATAAGAAATTATTTCTTTTTTAAACATTTCCTTTATTAAAATAATAAAAATAATTTACTTTAAAAAACATTAAGAAGTTAAAAAATAAGTTCTTAATGTAAAACTATATAAATTTAGAATAAAAAAAAATAAATTTAAATGTTTTTAAAAAAATCTCACCCAAAACAAAAGAATAACTTAATTAAAATCAAATGTTTTTATTTATATATTTCTATTCAAAAAAAATCATTTTTTCATTAGTGAAAATAAAAAAAAGATTTTATTCTATTATTTTATAATAAAAATAATTTAATAAATTTAACATCACTTACAAGAAGAAATAATAAATAATATTTTAATTCAATTATTAATTTATAAAACATTATTATTTATCTAACATTATTACTTTAATTCTATTTAATTTTAAATGAACCATATAACTATAAGCAATCCAAACAAAATATAATTTAATAAAAAAAGAAAAAATTCCAAGAATAAGATAAAAAACATATTTTTTTAAAAAATGAGGTCCTTCACCTAAAGTTTTAGAAATACCAAAAGCAATTAAAAAACAATTAGAAATAAAAAGAAATAAATCAAAAAGAAACAAAATAGCATACATTTTATATCCAATTTCAGCACTATTATAATCAAAAGAAATTGAAGATTTGAATAAATAAAATCCACAAATAAAATATAAAGTTGAATAAATAAAAGAAAGAATAAAATCAAAATAATTTTGTTTTTGATATGAAGATAAAACACCTGAAATTCCGTAAAGAACCATAATTATAGATATAAATTTTATTGCACAAAATAAAGAACATCCACATAAAAATGAAATATCAACATTTTCAATGTTTATAACAAAAAGAAAAGGTTCTTTAGATAAATTTGCATTCTCTAAATATACCTCATTTTTTTCTTCTTGTTTTACTTCCTCTTTCATTTATTTAATTATTAAAGAAATAAAAAAAAATAATTCATATAATTTTTTATTGATTATATAGTTTAAATTCATGTAATATGATAAAAGAAATTATTTTTTAAATTATTAATAGAGAAATTATATTAAAATGATAAATTAAAATATTTATAAAATTAAAAAACAAAACATAAAATAAAATATTTTCTCCTTAAAATAATGTAAAAAAATTAAATAAAAAAAAAAGATTTTTAAATCTTTTCTTTGAATATAAAAATATATAAAAGAAAGTTTAATATTCAAAAGAATAATTTTTTTGAATGAATTTTTTGCATTTTAAATTAATTAAATATATTTTTTGATAAATTTTTTATTTAAATTCATATATTTTTTTCTGATATATCTTTTATTGAAAAAGGTAAAATAAATTTAACTTTAAGAAATCACATGGAGTAAAAAATAATTTTTATTCTTCTTTTCTTCTCTTTTTTAATATAAATAAAATTAGTTCCTTTTTTTAAAATAAATGATTTTATTTAAAAAGACAAAAAGTGTTATTTAAATAAATAAAAGAATTTTTAGAACATTTTTCTAATAATAAATGCTCTACCTTTCCACACAAAATCCAATTAAAAATTAACCAAAATAGCATCCAACAAAATCATAAAAAGATTATTTTTTGATTTAATTATTTTAATTTACTTTAATTAAATTATTTGTAAATTATAATTAGAAAGAGTGAATATCATACAATTTATATTTTATCTTTTATTTATTTTACTTATTTGAAATTGTATTAAATATTATTTAAAAAAAATTCATTTATATTATAAAATTTATTTGAGGAGAATAATTAATTCAATTTATCAAGTTCATTAGCTTTAAATTATTTTTCATCATTTCATTTCATATTCTAATTATTTTTTTGGAGATGATTTCTTTTTTAAAATTTGTGATATTTATTATAATAATAATCACATTATAATCTTTATAATTTATTTCAGAAAGTATATTTCTTTGAAAGAGATAAATTAGAAAGAATAAATTTCTTAAATAAATAAATTAAAATTTGAATATTTTTATATTTAAGGTTTTTATTAGTAAACTTTTATTATTTAAATAATTTAATTTATTTTATTTTTTATAAATATTTATCCATTAATTCAGAAATAGCTTTATCAAAATGTTTAGAAATTATTTTAGTATTTTTATCAACAAAAGGATTTAAAAGTGCTTTAATATATACTAAATAAGCTCCATAAAAAAAATTTTTAATAGAATCTTCACTTAAATTTTCATGAACTATTATAAATCTCATTCTTCCTTGAGTTAAAAAACAATGTATTTGAAAATCATTAAAATTATCTATTTTTTTTAAATTCATATTTGTATTATTTGTATTCCATTCTTGATTATCTACTAAATCTAATGAGGCATATGCTACTAATTCTTGAATATAATTTATTTCTTTTTTATATTTTTTTAATTTCATTTCATATACTTGACAATCATCAGGAGAAACAATCATAAACATTTTTTTGTTTTTAATATTTAATTTCCAATCATAAAATAAATAAAGTTAATTATTTAATTTGGCTTTTTTTTTAAATAATAAAATAAATATTTTATGGGATGTTCTTTTTAAATAATCAACGAAACAATGAAAAGGACATGAGTGATTATATTAATTGAAACAATATATATAATAAATTATCTAAATTTCAAAACTTTCAAATCTTATTTTCCTATTAAAAATTCTTCAAGTTTTTAATTTTCCCTAAATCAAAAATGAATGTAATAGAAAAGCTTTAAAAAGAAAAAAAAAAAAGTATATCTAAGTTTAATTTCTTTAAATAAATTAAAATAATTAAGAGACTGTAATAATTCTATTGATAATACTTATGATAATAAAGGAACATTATATGAAATCCTAATTATTATATTAATTAACCGTTTAAATATATTTTTGATAATTAAGAAAATATTATCATTAATATTAGTTATTTTAATAATTTGATAATTGTTATAGAAGGAAATAATAATATGATAATAAAGAATTATGGAATTGTAATTTTTGAAATATTAATAATTAAAAAGAAAATAATAATAAAGAAATTAAAGAAAATAATAATTATAAATATAAAAAATAGACTTAAAAACCTAAAATTGAAGAATCAATCAATTCAAAAGAAAAATATTTTTTTATTAAATTAACAACATTTAATATTTATATATATAATATTATACTTATTCTTGATTAAATATAAAAAAAATTATTATTTAATTTTTCCTAATTTTATTATTAAATAATTAAATTAATCAAAAATATTTTCAATATCTTTATCAATTTCTTCCATTTTTTGTTTTGGCATAAGAATAATATTTTCTTTTTCAACACCTGAAATAATTTTATTAAAATTTGTATTATTTTTATGTTGAGTAATTCTTCCACTTAAACTAGAAGAATAAGAAGTATAAGTTTTTTTCCTTTGACTCTGATATAATAATATATTAAATTCATCTTTATTTCTTTCTCTTAAAATACTTTTAATAGATTCAATTTGAGAATCACAAATATGTTTTCTTCTTTGAATACATATTTCACTATAATAATCAATTTCATCTTTTTCTTTTTTTTCTTTATTTTTTTCATAAGGGAAACAATTATTATAATAATCTTCTATTATAATTGGTTTTTCTAATTGTCTTAAGCATATAAATTCTATAATTTCACTTCTATAATTATAATCCTTTAAACAAAAAGGCCAATCTAAATCACATTCAAGTTCTTCTTCTTCATTTAAATCATTAATATAATTATTATTCTTTATTTCTTTTATTATTTGAGGTAAAATTATTTTTCTACAATTATTTATTTCTTCATTATCAAAATCATATTTTTTAAATATTAAAAAATAAATTAATTTTACTGTATTATCATATTGACAAATTTTTGTTTGAAATATATTATAAATTGCCTCAATTTCATTTGTTTCTAAAATATCTTTTGATATAATTTTAATTATTCCATAAACAGCTTTAAATAAAATAATATCACCTTCTAAAATAAAAGAATCCCAAATTATTAATTGATAAATATCACTTATTCCATCAAGGAATAATCCAATTAATAATTTATGAATAAAATTATATAAATAAAAATCACATTTTAATTTTTTTAAATGTAAATATAATTTTTCATTATTATTAATAATTAAATCTTTAATTAAAGTAAAATCAGTCATTACTCCAACTAATTCAGTAAAATAATTTAAAGGTAAAAGTCTTTCAATAATCTCAGTAAAGATCCAAAAAGTTTCTTCCTAATAAAAAAATAATATATTATATACTTCATCATTTGTTATTTTTAATATTTTCCCTGCAATATAATTAAATCCTTGACAATAACCTATAGTTATACATCTTCTTGTATAAGCTATTAAAATTCTTTTTAATTTAACTAAATTTTCTTTTATTTTAAAAAAAGAATCTGAAGGATAAGTTCTATTAATATCAAGCTCTATTAAATCTTCATAAGGAGAAGGAATATAATCTGGGAAGTTTTTGGTTAGGTTATTATAATAATTTGGATTATTTTTTATGTCTTTTTTTGCTCCGCTTACAATTACCCAAAACTATTTTTATTTTTTATATTTTTTTATTTTACTTTTTTTCTATATTCACTTGGCATTTCGTATAAAAGTAATGTTTTTAGTTTTTTTCTTTCACTTAGGGAAAATGATATTTTCTCTTTTTGAAATAACTAAAAATGCAATTATTATTTTTTATTATTTGTTATTTACTTGTTTTCCTTCTTTATCCCAAGAATATAAATTTAAATTGTTTTTAATGTTTTTATATTTTTTTGATAGTAAATCTATCAGAGTCAATTTATTTTGCATTGTCTTTTTTATATATCATTTTATAAAAAATAATAAAAATGAAATAAATTGTCAAAAAAATTTTGGTAATATTTAAAAATAAAAAAAATTTAATTTATCAAAAGAGGAGATAATAAAATTAAAGATGATGATAATTTATTTTATATTATTCAATCAAAATCAAATTGATTAAAAATAAATAATTTATTTAATCTTGAGAATATTTAATCATTCATTTTAGAATTATTATTTTTAAGGATGTTTGAAAATTAAAGTTTATTGTCTTTTTTATTTTCCTTGATAATAATTTCATTTCATTATTACTTTATTTATTTGTATATGTGTTTTATTTTTATATATATTTAAAGTAGATTAAAGGCTAAAGGAATTATTTATTGGAAATGATTCAAATCAATTTGAATTTTAAAATATAATAAAATTATACATATTTATTGAATTATGAATAATCATATATATAATAATGAAATTTACTCAGATGATAAGATTAAGTAGTGGAAATAATTTAAAGGTTATTTTTTTATTAATATTTAAGTTAACAATAAATTATCTATTTATAATATTTATTTTTTATTTAATGATTTTTTTTAATATCTTTTATTTTTTTATTGGAAGTAAAGTTTATTAAAGCATTAAAAAGACATATGAAGGAAAAAATCAAAAAAAAATTGAGAAAGAACCTAAATATCAATCCTTTAATTGTTTTAATAATATAAATTTTTCTTTTGTTTAAAAATAATATCAAATATATATGATTCATTTAACTATTTTATCCAATTAAAAATATCATGGATGACAAAAAATTGAAAATATATAACGAAGACGAAAAAAAAGAATATGATATTGAAATTAATCAATTAAATTATGAAACTTTAAAAGAAGAATTGAATAAAAAATATAATATAGACTTGGATAATTATGATTTATTTAATGAAAATGGAAATAAAATAGATAATAATGATTTATTAAAAGATAGAAAAATAAATCTTAAAAAAAAACAAAATTTAGAAAATAAGAATAATAATAATGAAACTCCAGGAAATAATAATATTGAAAATAATAATGAAACTCCAGGAAATAATAACATTGAAAGTAATAATGAAACTCCAGGAAATGTTAAAAATATAGATAATAATAATTCTAACAATAATAGAAATGAAAATAACAATAATAATAATGAAACTCCTGGAAATTATAATATTGAAGATAATAATGAAATTAAAAATTTAAATAATATTATCAAAAATTTAACAGAAGAATGTACAAAATTAAGAAATGAAAAGGAAAAGTTAGAAAAAAATTTAAAAAATATAAAAGAAGAAAATGAAAAAGAACAAAAACAACTATTTGAAACTAAAAATCAAATCCAAAAAGAAAATGAGAATATACAAGAAAAAATAAAAAATATTTTTGAAAATCAAAAAAATAAATGGGAAAAACAAATTGAAATAAAAGTTATAGAAGCTGCTAAAAAACAAAATAAATTAAATATTATTACAAATGAATTAATTTCTTTAAATGAAAAATATGAAAATGAAAAAAATATTTTAGATTCAAAAATTTCAGATAAAACAAAAGAATTAAATGAATTGAATGCTCAATTATCAAAACTTCAAAATGATGTAAATTTGAATAATTTTACTGTTTATAAATTAAATGAATCAATTGAAGAACTAAATAATGATTATTCTAAAAATAAAAAAAATTTTGATGAAAATAAAGACAAATTTGATGAAGAGATTAAGAAGAAAAAAGAAGAAATAGATTTCTTAAATTTAAAGATTAAAGATTTAAAATCCTTAATTAATAATATGAATCAAAAAATTAAAAATAATACTTTAGTTTATGAAACACAAAATAAATTAAAAGAAGGATTTTTAAAAAGTGAAAATATTAATAACAATAAAACAAACATAAAAGATAATATTAAAAATCAAATAAAAAATTATTTAAATAAACTTGAAGAAGATTTTTTAAAAAAATATAAAGAAGTTAATAATGAAAATTTTAATTCATATATTATGAAAATAAATGAATTAGAAGAAAAAAGAAAAAATGAGTTTAATGAAATAAAAAAAAAAAATGAAGAAATTACTAAACAATTATTAAATACAAGTAAATTAAATATTATAAAGCATCATAATAAAAAATGTGAAAAATGCGGTAAAAACCCAATTGAAGGAATTTTATATAAATGTTCTGAATGTAAAGAGTATTATTTATGTGAGAAATGTGAAGATAAAAATTTTTTTGATAAAAGTCATCCTCATAATTTTATTAAAATTAGAAAAAGTTTTAAAAAATATGAAATTGACTCTAATAATAAAATAAGTGTTAAGAAAAATGAAAATAGAGATAATATAAATTGTAAATATATTGTAAAAAAAAATATTGATTTTCAAATTAGAAATGAAAAATTTTTTAATACTAAATTAAAGTCTACTTTAGAAATAGATAATAGTAATAATGATATAAAGAATAGGAATTTAATGATACAAAATAAAATATTTGAAAATTTACAATTTATAAATGAAAAACAAATACAAATTAAAAAAGAAATAAAAAAGGATAAAAATATAAAAATTGTTAAATGTTATAATTTCTTTACTAATAATAATAATTTAAAAATCAAAGAAACTAAAAAATTAATCAATAATAATAATGAAATTAAATTTAATTTAAATAAATTAGATTTTCAATTCATTATTTCTTTATCTATTCAGAGAGATTATGAAAAAATAAAAAGTATTGATAATAAACTTTTAAATAAATATAATGAGCAAAAATCAATTGTAAAAATCAATGATTTATCATTTCATGGGAATAAAAAACATAAAGATAATTTTAATGTCTTAAATGATTATAATAAAAATAATGATGAAAATCAGTTTAAAATAAACAATGTTTTAGATATTAATTCTTTTGAAAATGAAAATCAATATAAAATTAGAAAAACAAAACAAAGTAATTCGAATTATTCTAATGGTTACTTTGGTTCTTTTGGAAATGAAAAAGAAAATTTTACTGAAGATTTAATTAAAAATTATTATTATGAATATGATAAAATAAATATTAAGAATTTCAATATTAAATTTACTATTAAAAATAAAGGAAAAACAAAATGGGGAGATAAAACTTATTTAAAAATTAGAGATAATAATTATTTTTATTGTAATAATTATGCTTTAAAGCAATTAAATTCCAATGAAACTCAAGAAGTTAATATTACTCTCAATACAAAAGACAATAATATTCATTTAGGAAAAGAATTAGTTTTTGATTTTTATTGTAAAGAAGAAAAAATAGGAGATTTAAATTTTAAAATTTAATTTATATAATTGTTTAATGAATAAAGAATTTTTCATTAAGGAAATATTAGAACATTCAATTTTCAAATTTTTTCAATAGTAAAGTCTATCCTTTATATAATAATTAATTACATTTTAATTATTAAATTATATTATTTTTTAAAAATATTATTTTTAAAGTTTCTTATTGTTAATTCTTTATTTTATGAAAATTATTTTTTAGATTAAAAAAAACTTTATTTAAATGGCTAAAAAAAAAGAAATAAATCATCAACAAAAAAACAAGAAATAAAATTAACAAAAATAAAAATTGAATCAGAAATAAATGAAAGAAAGGTAACAAATAATATAAAAATAAAAATGAAATAAATGTTAGGAAAATTAAATTTTAATGGATATATATTTGAAAAACAAAACACAATTTTAAATTTTAATTTTTTTGAAATTTAAAATTATCCAATTTTTAAATATGAAAATAATGATAAACATTGTAAAATTGATTTTATTTTAGGAAAATATAAATTTTATTATAAAAATAAAACTTTATTACATTTACAATATATTCCAAAAATTTAAGAGAAGATATTGAATGTGCGAATTTTAAATATTATTTTATAACAGGAAAAAAATTAGTTAGAAAAAGTACTTTAATACCATATATTATAAATAGACTTTTAAATATAAATAAAAATGTGTTTTATTTAGAATTTGATATATAACATCCTTTAATTCCAAAAAATTTTTGTTTTTCATTAATAGAAATATTATATCCTATTTTATCAAATATTCCACAATAAGAATTCTTTTAGATTAATTAAATCTATTTATATTAGAAATAATAATGATATTAAATTTTTTATAAATAAAATTCAAATTTTATTAAAAGAAATTATTATTAAAGATTGTTGTATTATTATTAATTGTTTTTCTAATTGGAATAATAATTCTAATAATATTAATTCACTTATTTATTTAAATTATATTAGAAATAAAAGTGATTCATGTGTAATTTTTGTTAAAAATAACTTTTTAAATTTAGATAATGCAAATAAAGAAAAAGATATAAATGAATTTGAAAATATTGTTTTTAAAGACAAAAAAAATATTAAAAATTTTCCTGAAATTATTTTTAATAATGATAATCATAAAAATTTAAAAGAATGTTCTTTATTTATTGTAGAAAATAATTTTGATTATCAATCTGATAATATTGATTGTGATTTAACAATAAATGATAAAAAAAATAAAGAGAAATATAATTTATTAATATCTAATTTTTCTAATAATAATATTAATTTACTTAATATTGATTTTTCTGATATAATTATTTTATTTGATATTAATTTTTCTGTTTTTTAAATTTAGAAAATCAATTCAAATTCTA